>SAMEA3663248__coassemble_335_pt1 | contig 17653 bp, 17 predicted proteins | sample SAMEA3663248__metabat2_low_PE_036 | metagenome-assembled genome bin SAMEA3663248 (sample SAMEA3663248) | pig gut metagenome | biome: pig gut; feature: pig-associated habitat; material: faeces | place: China | collected 2013 | reverse complement strand
GGCTTAAGTTTTCAGCAACACAAGGACACAGGTTTTCCTGTGTCCTTTTTGCTTTATTAGCAGTTTATTCATTTGACCCCGCGCCCCATTGGGATTATAATGGAAAAAAGAAAGGGGAGCATACAGATGAAAAAGAAGCTCATGCTCATCATCAATCCGGCGGCCGGACGGGGCGGATTTAAGGTGAACCTGCCCGAAGCTCTGAATGTACTGGATATCGGTGGATACAGAACCACCCTTTTTTTTACCTCCGGACGGGGAGAAGCAACGGAATTCGCGGCTGAATTTGCACCGGAATATGACACGGTGGCCTGCATCGGCGGCGACGGGACCCTAAGCGAGGTGCTCGCCGGCCTGATGCGCCTGAAGGATCCTCCTCCGGTGGGCTATTTCCCCATGGGCACGGCAAACGACGTGGCCACAACCCTTGCCCTGCCGAAAAACGACACCGTGGGGGCGGCAAAGCGTATGCTTTCCGGCACGCCCCATCCCTATGATATCGGCGGCTTTGACGGGGACAAGTTTTTTGCCTATATTGCCGCCTTCGGCGCTTTTACCGAGGCGAGCTACTCCACCCCCCAGAATCAGAAAAAAGTGCTGGGTCATCTGGCCTATGTGCTGCAGGGCGCGGCCCAGCTTCCCAAAATCGAGGCGTTCAGAACCCGGGTAGAATACGATGAGGGCGTGATCGAGGCCAATCTGGTCTACGGCAGCATGTCAAACTCCACCTCCGTGGCTGGGATCGTCCGGCTGAATGAGGAGATGGTCAGTCTGGGCGACGGCATGAGCGAGCTGGTCCTGGTCAAGGACCCGGGCAGTGTGGAGGGCTTCGGTGAGATTTTGACCAGCATACTCTCCCAGAAGTATGACAGCGACAAGCTGCTGGTCCTGCATACCAAGCGGGCCAAATTCAGCTTTGAAAAGCCGGTGGCCTGGACCCGGGACGGCGAGGCCGGGGGAGAGTACACGGAAGTGGAGCTTTGCAATTACCATGCGCCGGTCAGGCTGATCTTTTGAATTTTGCTGTTGCAAAAAAAGAACATAATAGATATAATATCAAAATCAGCGCAGAGACGCTGAAAACATATTATGCGTGCCCAAGGGCACAAAGAAAGGATGAGTGCCAATATGAAGCGTCAAAAAATCTCCGGCATCTATGCAGACGCATCTTCGTTTGACGGTCAGAAGCTCACTGTCTGCGGCTGGGTCAGAACCGTCCGCGACATGAAAAACTTCGGCTTTATCGAGCTGAACGACGGCAGCTGCTTTAAATCCCTGCAGGTCGTATTTGAGAGGAGCAGCCTGAATAATTACGAGCAGATCGCAAAACAGAATGTTGGCGCCGCCCTGATCGTACACGGTACTCTGGTGCTGACGCCGGAGGCCAAGCAGCCCTTTGAGCTGAAAGCGGACGAGATCCAGGTGGAGGGCCCCTCCACGCCGGATTATCCCCTGCAGAAAAAGCGCCACAGTGTGGAATTTCTCCGCACGATCCAGCATCTGCGCCCCCGCACCAACCTGTTCTCCGCGGTGTTCCGTGTGAGAAGCGTGGCGGCCCAGGCTGTGCACGACTTTTTCCAGGGCCAGGGCTTTGTGTATGTCCACACCCCCATCATCACCGGCTCCGACTGTGAGGGCGCGGGGGAGATGTTCCGGGTCACCACCCTGGATCTGAATAACCCTCCCCGGAAAGAGGACGGCACCGTGGACGACAGCAAGGACTTCTTCGGCAAGCCCACCAGCCTGACCGTCTCCGGCCAGCTCAACTGCGAAAACTTTGCCATGGCTTTCGGCGATGTGTACACCTTCGGCCCCACCTTCCGCGCCGAGGTCTCCTATACCCAGCGCCACGCGGCGGAGTTCTGGATGATCGAGCCGGAAATGGCTTTTGCCGATCTGAACGACGATATGGACATGGCCGAGGCCATGGTCAAGTATATTATCAACACTGTGCTGGAAAAGTGCCCCCAGGAGATGGAGTTTTTCAACGCCTTTGTGGACAAGGGTCTGCTTGACCGACTGCACAATGTGGTCTCCAACGAGTTTGGAAGAGTCAGCTACACCGAGGCGGTGGAGATCCTGGAGAAGAGCGGAAAGAAGTTTGATTTCCCGGTCAAATGGGGCATCGACCTTCAGACCGAGCATGAGCGCTACCTCACTGAGGAGGTATTCAAAAAGCCCATTTTCGTCACCGACTATCCCAAGGACATCAAGGCCTTCTATATGCGCCTGAACGACGACGGCAAGACCGTCGCCGCGGCGGACTGCCTTGTCCCCGGCATCGGCGAGATCATCGGCGGCAGCCAGCGCGAGGAGCGTCTGGACCTGCTCACCGCCCGCATGAAGGAGCTGGGACTGAAGGAGGAGGACTACTGGTGGTATCTGGACCTGCGCCGTTACGGCAGCTGCCGTCACGCCGGCTTCGGCCTGGGCTTTGAGCGCATGGTGATGTATCTCACCGGCGTGTCCAACATCCGCGACGTGGAGCTCCATCCCCGCACCACCGGCAACGCCGACTTTTAAAATGAAAGATATGAAAACTGCCCGGTCGGTGACCGGGCAGTTTCTATACATAATTTACTTTTTGACCCGAAGCTCGCCTCGGTTGGCACGGCGAAGCCCCACTTCTGTGCCGTTTAAAATACGAGAGAAATTATCCCGATGCTTATACAGCATGACGGCAGTAGCAATACAGAGTATAGCCGCCAACAGCAGACTGCGGGTGGCATAACCCATGTAGGCCGGAACAATAACAATTGTTGTTACGGTTCCGACAACAATGTAATCGCTTATCAGCGTTACAATAACCACGATTACCATGACCACAAGGGCAAACTTCCAGTTGAGGGCAAAGGTCATGCCCAGATAGGAGGCAAAGCCCTTGCCGCCTTTGAAGCGCAGATAAAAAGGAAACATGTGCCCCAGCACACAGGCCACGCCTGCCCCGGCCTGGACCAGCAGCTGATCCGGGCAGAACAGCTTTGCCAGCACCACCGCCAGCACAGCCTTGCCGATATCGTGCAGCCCCACAATGATGGCCGGTTTCCAGCCCAAAAGGATCATGGTGTTGGACGCACCCAGATTGCCCGAGCCGGCCTTCTGGAGATCCACTTTCTTATATTTGGAAACATAGAGGGCCATGCTGGAGCAGCCGATCAGATAACTCAGCAGCAGAACAAGCCCATAACGAATAATAATCAATGAATGCACCTCCTTTTGTTCTGAAATCATTATACCAAAGGAAGGCACAAAAGTATATAAAAAATTGAAAGTATTTTTTTTCAGGTCACCAGCGCGCCCAGGGTGAGAATGCCCAGATTTTTCTCATAAATGCCGTCAAAATCCGAGATGGGCAGGGGATTTACCCCAAGTCCCGCCTCAATGGTGTAGCCCGGCCGGTTGAAATCCTGAATAAACCAGTCCTTGTAGCCCGCAAAGCCGGAGGCATAGGGTGTGCTCTCCACCCGGTAGCCCGACACATGGGAAAACAGCTCCGCGATACTCCGGGAGCCCTCCGGTTCATAATCCAGAAACTGCCAGAAGATCACCTCGCCCTGGGTGTGGTAGGCTAAAATCAGCTCCGGCTCCACGGACAGGGTAAAGTCGTACATGGCCCGGCTCTCCGGGACCGCCAGGGGCGCGGCGCCCACAAAATCCGCCGGAGCGGGAGAGCGTATGCCCTGGGCATATTTGTTCTCTCTGGCCTGTTCCCAGCCTGCCGGGTACTGAAGGTTCAGGTCAACGCCCCGGATGTTGGCCTTCCAGCCGGAAGGGAAGGAAAACTGGGGGTAATTTGCGGCGATGGCCGCCGCGCGGTCATAGTACTCCCCCTGGGTAAGCTCCCCGTTCACCAGGTCGATGCCGTCCGGGTTCACCGCCGGGATCAGGTACAGGGAGGCATAGTCCATCAGTTCCGCCGCGCTCTGACCGAAGATGCTGCCGCCGGAGGCAAAGGCGGAGGCCAGCTGCTCGGCAAATTTCAGCAGCAGCGGCGTGGTGATCCACTCGTTGGCGTGATGAGACGCGTTGTACATCACCCGGTTTTCCCCACTGCCCAGGAGCATATACCACAGGGGCCTGCCCATGACGCTTTTGCCGATTTCTCCGGTGACAATAAAGGGGTAGCGGGCGGCGAGGCCTCTCACGCAGTAGGCCACCAGCTGAGAGGAGTAAGCGATGTCCGTAGGGACCACCGGAAAAGGCAGAGGGACAACCAGCTGTGTGCCGATAAGGAGATTGGCCGGATTCAGCTCCGGATTGGCAAGCCGGATGGCTTCCACGCTGCTGCCGTATCCTTCGGCGACAGAATACAGACTGTCGCCCCGCTGAACCCGGTGTACCGTAAAGCCGGTGTACCAGGGCAGAAGGGTCCGGTGGGTGCCGCTGCCCGCGATCCCATCCGGCGTCAGTCCGTGGGCCTGCTGAAAGCGGGCAAGGGCAGTCTGCGTGGCTGTGCCGAAAACGCCGTCCTGCTCCAGCGGACCAAAGCCTGCCCGGTTCAGGGCAAGCTGCAAAAGCTGTACCGATGGGCCCATGCTGCCCAGACGTAATACTCTCATGCGCTCTCTCCTCCGTTGTCAAACTGCTTAAATATATGCGGGCACGAACGAAATATTCCAAAAAATAAAGGCTTACAGGGCTTTTTCCCTGCTGTATCGCTCTGTACAAGCATAAAACGCTGTGATATAATATTCTGAAATATTGCCCAGAAACGAAACGGAGAAAGTGAACATGAAGATAATCATTGTGGGCGCGGGCAAAGTGGGCTATTCCGTGGCAAACATGCTCTCGGATGAAGGCCATGACATCACCGTGATAGACCGCAACCCGGAGACCATATCGCATCTGTCAAACGACCTGGACGTGATCTGCGTTGAAGGCAACGCCACCAACCCGGAAACGCTTATGGAGGCCGGCGCGGCGGAGGCCGATCTGCTGATGGCCGCCACCGAGCAGGACGAGGTTAACATGATCTGCGGCATTGCCGCCCGGAAGCTGGGGACAAAACACATCATTGCCCGTATCCGTGACCCGGAGTATCTGAGCCAGACTGAATTTCTCCGGGAGGTGCTGGGCCTTTCCGTGATTATCAACCCCGAATACGAATGCGCCAAGGAGATCTCCCGTATGCTGCGCTTCCCCAGCGCCGTCCGGGTGGACGCCTTTTCCAAGGGCAGTGTGGAGATCATTGAGCACAGAGTTCCCGAGAAAAGCAAGCTGGACGGGATGCAGCTGAAAAAGCTGTCCAAGGAGTTGGGCGCCAAGGTCCTTGTCTGCGTGGTGGAGCGGGGCGGCGACGCCCTGATCCCCAACGGCGATTTTGTCCTCCACGCGGGGGACAGACTCAGCATCTCCGGCGCATCCCGGGAGCTGAGAAGATTTTTTGTGGCCATCGGCCAGTACCGCCGCCCGGTGAAAAACGTGATGGTCATGGGCGGAGGCAGGATCTCGGTCTACCTCACCCGCCTTCTGCTGGACAGCGGCATTGACGTTACGGTTATCGACAGGGACAGAGAGCGCTGCGATCTGCTCTGCGATCTGATCCCCAACGCCCACATCATCAACGGCGACGCCACCCGAAACGAGGTGCTTCTGGAGGAAGGCATCCGCAGTACCGACGCCTTTGTGGCCCTCACCGGCGACGACGGGGACAATATCATCACCTCCATGTACGCCAAGCACCACGGCGTGCCGAAAATCGTCACCAAGGTGAACCGGGAGCACTTTACCGGCATACTGGAAAGCTCCGGGCTGGACAGCATCGTCACCCCCAAGGACCTGGTGGCCCAGCAGATCACCCGGTACGTCCGGGCCATGAACAACTCTGTGGGCAGCAGCATGGAGACGCTCTACCGCCTGGCCGACGGTAAGGTGGAAGCCCTTGAATTCAAGGTGGGCGAAGGCTCCGCCTGCGTGGGCATCCCCCTGAAAACCCTGCGGCTCAAGCCCAATATTCTGATCAGCGCGGTGATCCGCGGCAGCAGGAGCATCATACCCGACGGCGAAACCGTGATCTGCCCCGGCGACCACGCCGTGATCGTCACCGCCGCCGGCCGGCTCAAGGACCTGGACGCTATTGTAGAGGAAGAGCAATGAATTACCGGATGATTTCGCACACCCTGGGCTCGGTGCTGGCCTGTCTTGCGGTGCTGATGCTGCTCCCTCTGGCGGCGGGCCTGTGTTACGGGGAAAATGTTCTGGGCTTTGTTGTGGCCGTGGGGATCACGGCGGCGGTGAGCTTCGTTCTGCGGAGCTTTAAGCCCAGAAGTACGGATATCTATGCCAGGGAAGGCTTCGTTATTGTGGGCCTTGCCTGGATCAGCATGTCTCTTTTGGGCGCTCTGCCCTTTGTCATCAGCGGCCAGATCCCCAATTATATCGACGCGGTGTTTGAAACGGTCTCCGGCTTCACCACCACCGGCGCCTCTATCCTGACCGATATTGAGGGCATGTCCCACGCCTGCCTGTTCTGGCGCTCCTTTACCCACTGGATCGGCGGCATGGGCGTTCTGGTCTTCGTCATGGCCGTGCTGCCCATGAGCGGAGAGCACTCCATGCACATCATGCGGGCGGAGGTCCCCGGCCCCACCGTGGGCAAGCTGGTGCCCAGAGCCAGGGAGACCGCCAAGATCCTCTACCTGATGTATATGGCCCTGACCGCTTTGGAGACCATCTTCCTGAAGGCCGGAGGGATGAGCTTTTTTGACGCTCTGCTCCACGCCTTCGGCACAGCCGGTACCGGCGGCTTTTCCACAAAAGGGGCCAGTGTGGGCGCCTTCAACAGCCTGTATGCGGAGATGGTCATCTCCGTATTCATGCTGCTGTTCTCTGTGAACTTCAACCTGTACTACCTGCTGCTCATCGGCCGGGTCAGGGATGTGCTGAAAAACGAGGAGCTGCACTGGTTTCTGGCCATTGTGCTGTTTTCCGTGCTGACTATTGCTGTGAATATTTCCAGTATGTACGGCAGCTTTGCCACCGCCCTGCGCCACGCCTTCTTCAATGTCTCCACCATCATCAGCACCACGGGCTTCGGCACGGTGGACTTCAATCTGTGGCCCCAGTATTCAAAGTGGCTGCTGATCCTGATGATGTTCATCGGCGCCTGCGCCGGCAGCACCGGCGGCGGATTGAAAGTCTCCCGTGTGGTCATGCTGCTGAAATCCGCCGAGGCGGAGCTGAAAAAAATGATCCGCCCCCGCAGCGTCACCCGGGTCCAGCTGGAGGGCAAACGGGTGGAGACCGGCGCTGTCCACGCGGTGAACACCTTCTTTGTCATGTATCTGATGATCCTTCTGGTCTGCACGCTGCTGATCTCTGTGGACGGCTTTGACATGGAGACCAGCTTTACCGGCGCGCTGGCCTGCCTTTCCAATATCGGCCCCGGCATGTCCCTGGTGGGCCCCACCGGGAGCTACTCCATGTTCTCCGCTTTTTCCAAAATCGTTTTGTCCCTGGCCATGCTGATCGGCAGGCTGGAGATCTACCCCATTCTTCTGCTCTTCAGCCGCCATACCTGGAAGCGCTGATGCCAAAGGAGTAAAACGTGAAAAAAAACAGACAGCTTTCACCCTCTCAGATCATTCCCCTGAGCTTTCTTGCCATGATATTGCTGGGTACCCTGCTGCTGATGCTGCCCTTTGCCACCCGGGACGGCCGGGGAGCCGGGCTGGAGACGGCCCTCTTCACTGCCACCTCCGCCTCCTGCGTCACGGGCCTGGTTCTGCAGGACACGGCCCGATACTGGACCCTGTTCGGGCAGATCGTCATCCTGTGCCTGATCCAGATCGGCGGCATGGGCGTTGTCACCATGGCCGTGATCATCAGCATGTTTTCCGGAAGAAAGATCGGCCTTCGGGAGCGCTGGGTGATGCAGGAGTCCATCTCCGCCCCCCAGGTGGGCGGCATCGTCCGCATGACGGGCATGATTTTGAAAGTCACCCTGGCGGTGGAGCTTACCGGCGCGGCGCTGCTGGCTCTCAGCTTCTGCCGGTCCATGAATATGGGAAAAGGACTGTGGTATGCCCTGTTTCACTCCATTTCCGCCTTCTGCAACGCGGGCTTTGACCTGATGGGGATCAAGGAGCCCTGCTCCTCCCTGACCGCCTTTACCGGGGACGCCATTGTCAACATCACCCTGGTGTTCATCATCCTCATCGGCGGCATCGGCTTTGCCACCTGGAGCGATGTGCGGGAGTACGGCTTCCGGATACACCGCTACAGCCAGCAGAGCAAGATCATTCTGGTCACCACCCTGGTTCTTGTGCTGGGCGGCTTCTGCTTTATGTTCTTTTATGAATTTGCCCTGCCTCAGTGGGCGGGACTGAGCCTGGGACAGCGTACCCTGGCCGCCCTGTTCCAGACCGTCACGCCCAGAACCGCGGGCTTTAATACGGTGGACCTGAACGCCATGAGCGGCGCGGGAAAACTGGTGGTACTCTGCCTGATGCTGATTGGCGGCGCGCCCGGCTCCACGGCCGGCGGCTTTAAGATGACCACCATCGCGGTGTTGCTGCTCTGCGTCCGGGCGGCCTACCGGGGCCGGGAGAGCGCCGAGGCCTTTGGCCGCCGGGTGCCGGACAAGTCCATCCGCAACGCGGCGGCGGTGTTCATGCTGTACATCCTGCTTTTTGTGGGTGTGGGGATCGCCATCTGCTGCATCGACGGGGTGGAGCTGATGCCGGCCCTGTTTGAGGCGGCCTCCGCCGTGGCCACGGTGGGCCTTTCTCTGGGCATCACATCCCAGCTGTCTACCATCTCTCATCTGCTGCTGATCCTGCTCATGTTCTTTGGACGCGTGGGCGGGCTGACGCTGATTTACGCCGTATCCACCGGCGACGGCCCCACGGGAGCAAGGCTGCCCATGGGACGGGTAACTGTGGGCTGAGCCTGTATAAACGCAAGGAGGAAACATGAAAACGACAAAATCCATTCTGCTCATCGGCCTGGGCCGCTTTGGCCGCCACCTGGCCATGAAGTTTCACGAGCTGAACCATGAGGTTCTGGCCATTGACAAGGATGAAAACAAGGTCAACGCGGTGCTGGACTATGTGACCAACGCCATGATCGGTGACAGCACCAACGAGCGCTTTATCGAATCTCTGGGCGTGCGGAATTTTGATTTGTGCATTGTGGCCATTGCCGACGATTTCCAGAGCTCTCTGGAGACGACCGCCCTGCTGAAGGATAACGGTGCGCCCTTCGTCCTCTCCCGGGCCACCCAGGACAGCCACGCCAAGTTCCTCCTGCGAAACGGCGCGGACGACGTGGTGTATCTGGAAAAACAGATGGCAAACTGGGCCGCCGTCACCTACAGCGACGACAGCATCTTTGACTATATGCCCCTGGCCAACAATTACGCCATCTATGAGATCAGCGTGCCCCAGCACTGGGTGGGCCGGACGGCGGTTGAACTGGAAGTGCGGAAAAAGCACAACATCAACATCCTGGCCACCAAGCAGAACGGCGTGGTCGCGCCCCTCTCCGGCGGCAGCCATGTATTTTCCAACGGGGAAAGAGTGCTGGTCATGGCCTCTGACAAGGATATACAGAAATTTCTTCACTGAAAAATTTCCCCGCAAAAATACACGGAAATGTTGAAAAAACCTGCATCGAAAGATGCAGGTTTTTTCAACATAGAACATATTCAATTCAGGTTATCCAGCTTTTCGCTGATCTCGCCCAAGGCTCTGCGGATAGCGGCAAGCTCGGAGCTGACCGGGTCGGCAACGCTGATCTGGTCCACCTCGCCCACATAGTTGACCTTGCGCCCATCGACCTTCACCACCCGGGCCGGTACGCCCACGGCGGTGCTGTTGGGCGGGATCTCGCTCAACACCACGGAGTTTGCGGCAATGCGGCTGTTGTCCCCCACTTTAAAGGGCCCCAGAACCTTTGCGCCTGTGCCGATCAGCACGTTGTTTCCGATGGTGGGGTGGCGCTTGCCCACGTCCTTGCCGGTGCCGCCCAGGGTCACGCCGTGGTAGATCAGGCAGTCGTCGCCGATCTCGGCGGTCTCGCCGATGACGATGCCCATGCCGTGGTCGATAACCAGCCGTTTGCCGATCTTTGCGCCGGGGTGGATCTCAATGCCGGTGCGGTGGCGGCTGCGCTGGGAGATCAGCCGGGCCATAAATTTCAGCCCATGCTCATAACACCAGTGGGCTTTCCTGTGGCTCCTCACGGCTCTCACGCCGGGGTACAGCAGCAAAATCTCAAGGGCGCTGCGAGCAGCCGGGTCCCTGGACTTATAGGCCTGAACGATTTCTTTTAAGTTGTTAAACATCCTCTTATCCCTTCCTGTCGTATATAGTTTATGCGGCAGGAGGAACATCGGCGAATCAGGTAAACCATAAACCGCTCCGTACAAAATCAATTCCTACTAAAAAAATAGGACAAAAGGATTATACACGATAAGCAAACATCTGTCAACAGGGTAGTAAAGGCTTAGTTTATGATTTAGTAAAGGCTTAGTTTATGATTTTCCCGTCGGCAGAGATGACCTTCACCTGACAGGGGATGGATTTGCCGCTGGCCAGGAGGGCGCGCATCACGGCCTTTTCCAGACCGCCGCAGCAGGGGACCTGCATCCGGGCCAGGGTGATGCTTTTGATGTCGTTGGCGGCAAAGATCTCCGCCAGCTTTTCCGCGTAGTCCGTCTGGTCCAGCTTGGGGCAGCCGATCAGGCAGACGCGGCCCCGGATAAAGTCCTCATGGAAGTTTCCGTAGGCGTAGGCCGTGCAGTCCGCCGCGATCAGCAGATCGGCCCCGCTAAAGAAGGGGGCGCTGACCGGCACAAGCTTGATCTGTACGGGCCACTGCCGCAGACAGCTTGCCGTAGGCGCTGCGGCAGGCTCCGGCATGTTCCGGGCGATAGCCTTAACTGCGGCTCCCGGGCAGCCGGTGTTCCCGGCGCTTTTCTTCGCGGCCAGCACCGCCGCCTCGTTATAGGCCGGGGCCTCCCGCTCCTCAAAGGAGATGGCGTTTTCCGGGCAGGCGGGCAGACAGTCGCCCAGACCGTCACAGTAATCCTCCCGCATGAGTTTGGCCTTGCCGTTCACCAGGCCGATGGCGCCCTCGTGGCAGGCCCGGACGCACAGACCGCAGCCGCTGCATTTTTCCTCATCTATTTTAATTATCCTTCTGAACATGTCATCAGGCTCCTTTCTTTTGCTGTCGTGCTCATTGTACCGTCTGCGCCGGGTTTGCCCTGTTGCGATCTCAACACTTTTGTTCAATGGAAAAATATTAAATTCGCGCTGAAATCTTCCTGTCCCTTTACACCGGGGGATGTGGGAGATATAATGTGAAAAAAACCAGGAGGCGAGCTATGCTCTCATTTGAAAACGACTACAACGCCGGGGCCCATCCGCTGGTGCTCAAGGCCTTAATGGACACCAATCTGATCAAAGAGCTGGGCTACGGCAACGACGATTTCTGCCGCAGCGCGGCGGAGAAGATCCGCGCGGCCTGCGTCTGCCCGGAGGCGGAGGTCTACTTCATCTCCGGCGGCACCCAGACCAACCAGGTGGTGATCTCCTCTCTGCTCCGCTCCTATGAGGGGGTGCTCTCCGCGGTCAGCGGCCATGTGAACGGCCACGAGGCCGGAGCGATCGAGTATTCCGGCCACAAGGTGCTGACCCTGCCCCAGCACCAGGGCAAAATCGACCCGGCTGAGCTGGAGGACTGGATCAAAAGCTTTTATGCCGATGAAAGCCATGAGCACATGGTCTTTCCCGGTATGGTCTACATCTCCCACCCCACGGAATACGGGACTTTGTACAGCAAGGCGGAGTTGGAGAACCTGTCCCAGGTCTGCCGCCGCTATGCTCTGCCCTTGTTTCTGGACGGGGCCCGGCTGGGCTACGGCCTGATGAGCCGGGAAACGGACCTGCGCCTTGAAGATATTGCCCGTCTGTGCGACGTATTCTACATTGGCGGCACCAAGGTGGGCGCCCTCTGCGGCGAGGCCCTGGTGTTCACCCACAAAAATGCCCCGGAGCATTTCCCCACGCTCATCAAGCAGCGGGGGGCCATGCTGGCCAAGGGGCGGCTGCTGGGCGTGCAGTTTGACGCGCTGTTTACCGACGGGCTGTATTTTGCCATCGGCCGCCATGCCATAGAAAAGGCGGAGCGGCTGAAAGAGATGTTCCGGCAGCGGGGCTATGCCTTTTATCTGGACTCCCCCACCAATCAGCAGTTTATCGTCCTGCGTAACGAAAAAGCGGAGGAGCTGCGGCAGTATGTGCGCTTCACGGTCTGGGAAAAGCCGGATGAAAGCCACACCGTGGCCCGCTTCTGCACCAGCTGGGCCACCACCGACGAGGAGCTGGACCAGCTGGAAAAGCTGATATAACAAAAAAGTCATCCTGAGGAGCGACGCGACGAAGGATCACGTATTCAGAGCCTTGACCTTCTGTTTACGGGATCCTTCGCTGTGCTCAGGATGACGCACTATCAATCAACTTCAGTTTTTCTTCTCTGGTAAGCCGTTTGATGTGCCATTCCCGGCTCATGGCGGCCTCTTTGCTTTCCCATTCCTCGGAGTACACCAGCTCCGCCGGCAGTCTGGCCCGGGTGTATTTGGAGGCGACGCCGCTGTTGTGGGCTTTCAGCCGCTTTTCCAGGTCGTTGGTCCAGCCGGTGTACAGGCTGCCGTCCCGGCAGCGGAGCATATAGACATAGTTCATCGCTGCACTTGCCGCACATTCTTTTCAAATTTCGACCGGGGGCCCATGACCTCGTGGCCGCAGCCGCAGCAACGCAGCTTGAAGTCCGCCCCAATGCGCAGCACCTGCCACTGTTTGCTGCCGCAGGGGTGGGCTTTTTTCATGGTGAGGATGTCTCCAACCTGAATGTCCATTTACTTTTTCACCTCGTCCCAGTAGCGCTTGGCGGCCTGTTCGGTCTTGTTGTCGCCGTATTCATAGTACTTTGCGTTCTTGATCTCGTCCGGCAGATACTGCTGCTTGACCCAGTGACCGTTGAAATCGTGGGGATATTTGTAGCCCTGCTCCCGCTCAAAGCCGGTGCCGTCGGCGTGGACGTTCTGCAGCTCTCTGGGGATGCTGCCCGTTCGTCCGGCCCGCACGTCGGCCAAAGCCCGGTCGATGGCCATGCAGGCGGAGTTGGATTTGGGCGCGGTGGCCAGCAGCAGGCAGGCCTCCGCCAGGGGGAGCCGGGCCTCCGGAAGCCCCAATTGCAGAGCGGAATCCACACAGGCCTTCACGATGGGCACGGCCTGGGGATAGGCAAGGCCGATGTCCTCGCTGGCGGAGCAGAGAATGCGGCGGCAGGCGCCCACAAGATCCCCCACCTCCAGCAGCCTTGCCAGGTAGTGCATGGCGGCGTCCGGGTCCGAGCCGCGAAGAGATTTCATCAATGCGGAGAGAATGTCAAAATGGTCGTCCCCGTCCCGGTCATAGCGCATGGCGCTGCGCTGGGAGATGGCCTTGGCGTCGGCCAGGCTGATGCTGTCCTTGTCTCCCGTAGCGGAAAACAGCAGTTCCACGGAGTTCATGGCCTTTCGCACGTCCCCGCCGCAGGAGGCGGCGATGTGCCGCAGCACCCCCGGCTCAAGGCTGAGAGGGCTTTCCCGCCGGGAATTCATAATGTCGATGGCCCGCTGAACCGCGCTCTCCGCCTCTTTCGCCGTGACAGGCTTGAACTCAAACACCGTGGAGCGGCTGAGAATGGCGTTGAACACGCAGAAATAGGGGTTTTCCGTGGTGGAGGCGATGAGGGTGATCCGCCCGTCCTCGATAAATTCCAGCAGGGATTGCTGCTGTTTTTTGTTGAAATACTGGATCTCGTCCAGATAGAGCAGCACGCCGCCGGGGGTCAGCATGGTGTCAAGCTCCGCGATGATCTGCTTGATGTCGGCAATGCCGGCGGTGGTGGCGTTGAGCTTTCGCAAGGTGCGGTTGGTGCGCTCGGCGATAATGCGGGCCACGGTGGTCTTGCCGGTGCCGGAGGGGCCGTAGAAGATCATGTTGGGGATCTGCCCGCTCTCCACAATGCGGCGCAGCATCCCGTCCCGGCCCAGAATATGGCGCTGGCCCACCACATCGTCCAGGGATTTGGGTCTTATCTCGTCTGCCAACGGCTTGTACATGGGCCGCCCTCCGTTCAAAATCATAGTTTTATCATTATATCACGGAGGTCTGTAAAAGTAAAATGAAACAGCGGTCATCCAGAACCAGGCTCGGGATGACCGCATGTTGTTATTTAAATTTTGTAAAATCAATGCTGTCCGCCAGAATCTCCAGATAGTAAGCTTCGCTTGGCCCGCCGGGACCCAGGACGACCACATAGGCATTGTCCGTCTCGTAGAGAATGGTGCAATAATCAAAGACTGGGTATTCCTCTTTTCCGGCGTTGATGATATACACCTGCTCGCCGCAGGCCGTATCGTAGACCCAGCCCTCTGCTTCCGGGTGCAGGCAATAGCGCATCAGGGGGTAAAAGCAGCCCTTGGGGATGTAGTTTACCTCGGCCTTACCGTTTGTGCATTGGAAGGCGCCGTTTTCATAGGCAATGGCAAAGGGCAGGATTTCATCGCCGGTAAAGAAGTCTTCACAGCCTAAAACCGCATAGATCTCCTCCACGGTGAGGTCCGGGAAGTCCATATAATCCACGCCATCCGAACACAGGAATCCCCGGTCAGCCGTAATATGATCCAGATATTCCTCCGGGATCTTCCGGCCGCCCCAGACGGCCTCTGCCTTTCCGGCGGGCTGAAGCGCGTATTCTTCAAGAATGCGGTTATACGCCTCGTCAATGGCGCCGATGCCTGTGGGAAAAGCACCGTAGTAGAAGAAGTAAGGAAAGCCTTCAACGAATTTGCCTTTATATTCTTCCAGAGAAGAGACATAGTCACAGTAAAACTTCTGAAATTCGCTGCTGGCTTTGTATTCATCGGTCTCCACCCAGTTTGCCAGCGTCAGCAGCTCCCCTTTGGGCTTGACTGCGGTGGGTTCGGTATTGAGAACAGAAGACAGATCCGGCTTTGCGTTACAGAGCGTACCGTAGTCAAAGAGTTCGGCGTATTCCTCCACGGCGCGGAAGCTGTCCTCGGCACAGGGAAGTGAACCGAAAATGGTGACCAGACAGTCCTTCCCCTCGCAGAAGATAAAACAGTCAAGGGCTCCCCGGTCGATGGGGCCGGTGTACACCGCCAGATTGAGAAGCTGCCCCTCATCTGTGGTGTATTGCCATTCCTGATAATCCTCTGCGCGATACAGGTAATTTGAGCTGGGGTCCAAAACGCCCTTCATGCCCTTGATGAGGCTGAACAGGTAGGAATACTCGCCAAAGTATATACCCCCCTCGGCGGAGAAGGAGCCGTCTTCATAGACCGGTTTCGGGAAAAGAGAGGATTTGACGCTTTCGTCAATAAAAGGCTCCGTTCCCGTTACCTTGTAGAACATTTCAGGATTCGGCACAATAACCGCCTCTGTATGCAGGGAAATACCGTATTTATCCCGGATCTCCAGCAGTTTGTCCATCATTGCCTGATCATAGGCCGCATAGATGTGATAATAGCTTTCCAGCTCCTCGTTGCCGCCCAGCCAGCTCAGCTCGTCGTAGTTTTCAAATTCATGGCTGCTCACATATTCATTCCAGAACCGGCACCACTCGGCGTGGGCCTGCCCGGCAGGCGTGTCCGCGTAATCGTTCATGGAGATATACCCGCCCTCGGAGAGGCCCAAAGGGTCTTCCGCAGGCGTTACACGGGATGAAAAGCCGAACCAGCCGGTGGCGGCGGCGGTGGCGGCAAAGAGTACGCTGATGACTGCGGCGATCAGCAGCACCCGCAGGGTCTTTTTCCGCCCGGTATTTCCTTTTTTGCCTGTGTAGCCAAGCTTCTGCCCGGCTTCCACAATGTGCCGCTCATCAATATCGCTCATGGCGGCAATGAGCTCCTCGGAATTCAGCATAAGCCCTCCTGTTGTAAAAATTTTTGCAGCTTGTTCCGGCAGCGGAAGAGCATACTGGCGGTCTTGCTCCGGGAAAAGCCGAACTTTTCCGCGATCTCGTCCACCGGGGCCAGATACCAGTACCGGCTGACAAAAACCTGCCGCTCCGGGTCTGGCAGACCGTCAATAAACGCGCCCACGGCCGCCGCCAGCTCCCGGTGCTCCACTTCCCGCTCCACATCAGCCGGGGAGGGGATGCACTCGTCCAGCTCCTCCAGGGCCAGCGCCAGCTCTCCGCCGCCCCGCTTCTGCCGGGCCCGGCCCCGCATCCGGGACAGGGCGTGGTTTCGGGTGATCTTTCCCAAAAAGGGGGCCAGCCGCTCCGGCCGCTTGTCCGGCATGGCGTTCCAGGCGCTCATGTAGGTGTCGTTCACGCACTCCTCCGCATCCTCGGTGTTGGAGAGAATGTTATAGGCCACGGTGCGGCAGTAGGCGCCGTATTTTGCCGCGGTCTCCGATATGGCGGCGCTTTGCCGCTGCCAGTAAAGCTCCACGATCTGGGAATCTTCCATTGCGTTTCCTCCTTCCTGAAGGCCTTCACTCATATTAACGCCGTTTTCGGGCGGATATTGCAAAGAAAACAAAAATTTTTGCGTCTATACAGCAAAAGACCCCGCAGACAGGGCACATAGCCGCTGGTTGCGGGGTCTTTGCCATGGATCAGACGTAAATAAGGAGCAGGCCCACCAAAATACCCACAAGGGCCGCGGTGGCGGGCATTTTGCTGCGCCACATCAGGATGCCCTCGGGCAGAAGCTCGCCCAGAACCACATACAGCATGGCGCCGGAGGCAAAGCTCAGCGAGAGGGACAGGGCCAGGGGGCTGAGCATACCCACCCAGAAGCCCAGCAGCGCGCCGATGACCGTGGGCGCGCCGGTGACGGCGGTGAGCAGCACCGCCTTGGCCCGGCGCATGCCGCCGGAGATCAGCGGCACGGCTACGGCCATGCCCTCGGGAATATTGTGCAGGCCGATGATCACCGCCATCACCAGGCCGCTGCCCAGAGAGGAGGGGGACAGTTCCACGGCGTCCGCCGCATAGGTGGTGCCGATGACCATGCCCTCCGGCAGGTTGTGCAGGGCGATGGCCGCGGCCATGACCAGCCCGCCGATGAAGAGCTGGTAGGAGCTGTTCATCTTCCGGTGCTCCTCGTAGTGGTCGGCGTGGATCAGCTCGTCCAGATCGTCGGCCGTATGGGGGTGGTCGGCGTCAATATGGGCCACTTCGTGGTTTGTGTTTTTGTCGATGATGTAGTTGAGCAGATACACCACGCAATAGCCGAAGAGAATGCCGGCCATAACGATGAAAACGCTGATGGGCGCATCGGCGTTCTCCGGCAGGATCGCGCTGCTGATCAGGTCAAAGCAGACCACCGCCATCATCACGCCCCCGGCGAAGGACAGCAGGAGGCTTACGATCCGGGTACTGTCCTTTTTGAACAGCGCGCCGATCAAGCCGCCCAGTCCTGTTCCGCCCACACCGGCGATCGCCGTGATCAGAACCACTTGCCATACCATTGTCATATTTCATTACCGTCCTTTTCTACGGCAGGATAGTATATCCTTCGACATTTGTCAATAGCTCTTAGACTGTCAAAAACTATGCTTAAATCGTCAACAACAGAGTCGCGGGGGAGCGCGAGGGGTAGCGAAGCGGCGCTGCGGTAGTGAATGAC
>SAMEA3663248__coassemble_333_pt1 | contig 17700 bp, 17 predicted proteins | sample SAMEA3663248__metabat2_low_PE_036 | metagenome-assembled genome bin SAMEA3663248 (sample SAMEA3663248) | pig gut metagenome | biome: pig gut; feature: pig-associated habitat; material: faeces | place: China | collected 2013 | reverse complement strand
ACAGAGTGTCATCTGTGCAGCCACGTTAGCGTCAGGGTGAAGGTCCGTTAATTGCAGCACAAATGACTATTACAGCTTCTAAAAAAGTAATAGGTAAAGCCATATGCAAATGCAAAACGGAACTTGAACATAGCGTTGCCTCCCTTTGGGATAGCCTCACTTTAGCACTATGTGGCGATGAAGTCAAGTGCTTTTTGCATTTAAATCGAAAGTTTTGTTCCTTTTTGTTTTTCCGCAGAGAAAATCTTAAAGCAATCATAAACATTCGCCCGATTTTTTCTTAATCCCCTCTCCGCTATAATAATGACTGCTGAATAAACCGCAAAGCGGTTTATTCACCCGGCGTATGCCGCGAAATTCCATAAAAACGGCTCTTTTAGCGGTTTTATGGAATTCAGTCGTTGTTGCAATGCGTTTTTTCCATGGCGTGGCGCACCACGCCATGGAGCGAGCAAGGGTTTTGCGCAATTAAGCGCAAATTCCTTGCACTTGAACAAAGCCATTGCTTTCATGGCTTGCGGCTTTGTTCAGTACGCATTTTAATCAGCACCAGAGGTGAAAACCATGACGGAAAACAACAACGGCGGGATCTACATCCTGCTCACCCGCTCCGGCACCCTCCTTTCCGGCGCCATCAGCCTTTTCACCGGGGACAGCTACACCCATGTGTCCCTGGCCTTTGACCCGGAGCTGAGAAGCCTTTGCAGCTTCGCCCGGCGAAACGCCGCCTTTCCCCTTCCGGCGGGGCTGGTGCGGGAGGATCTTCACGAGGGCTATTTCTGCCGCCACGCGGAGATGCCCTGCGCCCTGTATGCCCTGCCCGTCTCCCGCTCTGCCTACGGAAAAGCACGACAGAAAGTGGAAAAAATGCTTGAAAACCGGCTGGATTACCGTTACAGTATAAAGGGGCTGGCCCTGTGCAAATTGGGCATTGCCGAGGAGCGGGAAGGTCACTATTTCTGCTCCCAGTTTGTGGGCGAGGTGCTGGAGGACAGCGGGGTCTGTGCCCTGCCCAAGCCGCCCTCCCTGATGCGGCCCCAGGATTATGCCTCCCTGCCGGAGGCCCGGTGTGTTTTTGAGGGCAGCCTGTACCGGCTCGCGGAGTTGAGCCGGGCCGGATGATTGCTGGAACAGACATGAAAATGAAAAGAGAATTGAGCCGAAAACAACAAAAAGTCATTTCCTATGCCTCTGTGGGCCTTTTCCTACTGATGCTGGTGCTGATTTGCGCGGTGATCGGCCGGCCCATGGTCCGCTTTGCCTCCGATCCGGACAAATTCCGGGACTGGGTGGACGGCCACGGCGTCTGGGGGATGCTGGCCTACATGGGCATGGTGGCCCTTCAGGTGCTGGCGGCGCTGATCCCCGGGGAGCCTCTGGAGATCGCCGGGGGCTACGCCTTCGGCGCGGTGAAGGGGACGCTGCTGTGCCTTCTGGCGGCCTCCCTGGGCAGCGCGGCGGTGATCTGCCTGGTGCGGCGCTACGGGATGCGGCTGGTGGAGGTCTTTTTTCCCCGGGAAAAGATACAGTCTCTGCGCTTTCTCCGCTCCTCGCCCAGGCGCAACCTGCTTTTCCTGCTGATCTTCATGCTGCCGGGGACGCCCAAGGACCTGCTGTGCTACTATGCGGGGCTTACGGACATTAAGCTGCCCATGCTGCTCATCATCTGCTCTCTGGGCCGGATCCCCTCCATTGTCACCTCCACCGCCGGCGGGGACGCGCTGGGGACGGAGAGCTATCTCTTTGCCCTGATCATCTTCGCCGCCACCTTTGTGCTCAGCGCGCTGGGGCTTTTCCTCTATAATACGCTCTGCAAGCGGCACGAAAATAAGCGCGCCGGTGCAGGAAAAAGAAAAGCCTCCCCTAACAGGGGAGGTGGCATTTGCGAAGCAAATGACGATGGGGTTTAAAACCGACGTAAAAACCAGCATAAGCCCTACGTTGGCGCGTTGGTGACTTCAGCAGACCCCTCAGTCTGCCCTTCGGGCAGCCAGCTCCCCTTTCAGGGGAGCCTTTATTTAAAAAGTTCCCGTTCCAGGGCCTTGACAAAGCGCTCAAGGCCCTCTTTGTCTGTCTCGGTAAAGCGGCCCACGGTGGGGCTGTCGATATCCAGGACGCCCACCACGGCGCCCTTTTTTCGTATAGGGATGACGATCTCCGAATTGGAGGCGCTGTCGCAGGCGATATGTCCGGGAAATTCATGGACATTTTCCACCAGCACGGTCTCCCCGCTGGACGCCGCCGCGCCGCAGACCCCTTTGTTCAACGGGATCTCTATGCAGGCGGGCTTGCCCTGAAAGGGCCCCAGCACCAGCCGGCCCTGCTCCATATGGTAAAAGCCCGCCCAGTTGATGTCCTCCAGCGTGTCAAAAAGCAGCGCGGAGGCGTTGGACAGATTGGCGATAAAGTGGGGCACGCCGTGGATCAGGGCAGTGAGCCGCCGTTCAAGTTCAAGATAATCGGTCATTTTGCTCTCCTTTCAGATACCAAACAGCCTTTGGCCATTTTCCATGGTGATCCTGGCGATCTCCTCCGTGCTGACACCCTTCACTTCGGCGATTTTCTCCGCGATATAGCCCAGGTTTCCCGAGTCGTTGCGCTTGCCGCGCATGGGCACCGGGCTTAAATAGGGGCTGTCCGTCTCGATCAAGATCCGGTCCAGAGGGCAAATCTCCAGTACCTCCAGGGTCTTTCTGGCGTTTTTGTAGGTCACCGGCCCGTCAAAGCCCAGGTACCAGCCCCGACGCAGCAGCTCTTTGGCCATCTCGGCGCTGCCGGAATAGCAGTGGAACACGCCCCGCAGTTCGGGATAGTCCCGGACAATGTCCATACAGTCCCCGTGGGCCTCCCGGTCGTGGACAATAATAGGTTTACATAATTCAAGTGCCAGTTCAATTTGCTGCCGGAAAAGGGCTTTCTGCTCCTCCTTGTGCTCCGCGTCCCAGTAATAGTCCAGGCCGATCTCCCCGATGGCCACGCACCTGGGATGGGCGGCCAACTCCCGAATCACGGCAAGACTGCCGCTGTAAGACGCCAGCTCCTCCGGGTGGACGCCCACGGCGGCGTACACAAAGGGCAGCGCCTCCGCCAGCGCCACAGCAGCCCGGCTGCTGTCCTCGTCGCAGCCCGGGTCGATGATCAGGTCCACACCCTGATCGTGCAGCGCGTTCAGCAGCGCGATCCGGTCGGCGTCAAAGGCCTTGTCGTCATAATGGGCATGTGTGTCAAAATACATCATCTCAACCCCTTTCCGGCTGATTATAGCATAAAAAATCATGTCTGTCATCCTGTTCGCTCTGCGGCCCAATCCAGGGAGATTTGGCGGAATCGTTCAAGGCCGGACAGGCGTCCGGACTTGAATGATTCCCGCTTGTTTTTCCTTTGCACCAGTGCTATAATCTGCTGGCATATTCGCTTGGGAGGAACGGCGATGGAAAAAAAACAGAGTAAAAGCATCATCTATTCTCTGCTTCAGGGCTTTTTCTGGATGGGTCTGGGCGCAGCGGTGGGCTACTGCGCGATCTTTCTTCAGGGCCGGGGCTACAGCAATTCCCAGCTGGGCACGGTGATGGCCCTGGGCTACATCATCAGTCTTCTGCTCTCCCCCAGTCTTGCGGCGCTGGTGGACAGCGCCAGACGCGTCACCGTTTTTCATGTCAGCTGGTTTCTGCTGATCGTACAGGCCCTTGCGGTACTCTGTCTGATCCTGATCCCCGGTCAGGGTCCGGCGGTCTCGCTGATGTACATGCTGTATATCGCCGCCTGTATCTCCGGCAACCCCATGCTGACCCAGCTGAGCTTTGAACTGAACCGCGCCGGTCCGGTGGTAAACTACGCGGCGGCCCGGGGCTTTGGCTCCGTGTTTTATGCGCTGGGCGTACTGCTGCTGGGTTTTCTGGCCGACCGTGTAGGCTCTTTCATTTTGCCCTATGTGGGTCTGGCGATCATTCTGCTTCAGGCGGCAGCCCTGGGCGCACTGAACCTTCCCGGCGGAAACCAGGTGCTCTCCCCTTCCGGAGAAAAGAAGTCCGGGGTGTCCCTGCGCCGGTTCGTGCTGGAAAACCGCCGCTTCTGTCTGCTGCTTCTGGGTACGGCCCTGATCTACTTTACCCATAATTTAATAAACAATTTTCTCATCAATGTGGTACGTCATGTGGGCGGCAATACGAGCAGCATGGGTGTGCTCAGCTGCTTTATGGCCGCGCTGGAGTTTCCCGTGATGCTGCTTTACGATCGGGCCACCAGACGCTTTCGCTGCGGCTCGGTACTGCGTTTTTCTCTGGTCTTTTTCACCCTTAAGGCTCTGGCCATCGCTCTGGCCGGAAGCATGGCGGGGCTTTACGCCGCCCATCTGCTTCAGATTTTCTCCTTTGCCCTGTTTACCCCTGCCATGGTGCGCTATGTGAACCTTCACATCGCCGGCGTGGATTCTGCCAAGGGCCAGTCTCTTGCCTACAGCATGTCCCCCCTTGGCTCGATTTTTGCCTCTTTTCTGGGCGGGATCCTGTTCGATCACATCAGCGTCCCGGCGGTGCTGTTCATCGGCGTGGCCGTCTCCGCCGCCGGACTGCTGCTGTGCCAGTTCTGCATAGAGCGGGATAACTGAACTAATACCAAATCAGGCATAAATTTGCCCGGCGGGTTTTCCCGCCGGGCAAGTTTTTCAATTCATTTTCAGTCAACGGACTCCAGGAAGTCGTAGGAGATGTCTCTCACCTTGTCGCGGCCATTGTTGTAGTCGTCGGTGTAGGTGGGATTCATCACCAGGAAGGTGTTGTCGCCGGCGACCACGCGCTTGACGATGACCCATTTGCCATCCCGCTTCTCCCACTGGTCGATGTCGCGGCAGCGGGCCTCAACGGTGAAGGTGGCCTTCTTGGTCTTTCTGTCCTTGTACTTGCAGCCGGCGTACATGTAAGTCTCGCTTGCGGCCTTGGTGCCGTCCTCGTTGAACTTGATGAGGATGTTGGTCATCATGTGGTGGGTGGACACCATAGCGCGGTGCTGCTTGAGCATCATGTCGATGAAGCCTCTGCCGGTTCCCTTGTAGGTGGGGCCATAGTCAACCTCAGCGTCCTCTGCAAACACGGTGTAGCCCAGCTCGTTGTCGATTCTGTCCAGCGCGCGGCAGTAGGTGTAAATCTGGTCTCTGATTTTTTCTTTCTCAATCAGGATTTCAAGGTCGGTCATGTTTTTTTCTCCTTTCGTTTTTGCAAGTGTTTCTGCAATGATTGTGTTAATTTTATCACTTAGTTTGCTTTGACACAACGGACATTACGTCTAAAATCACTGCATTGCTTTGTATAAAAAAAGCGAAATTACTAACCGTTTCCTTAGATCTGCGGCCAGAATGGTTTACATAACATTAATCCTTCAGGCTGGCAAAGAACTGGTCGGCAGGGTCGGCCTTCTTGCCGCGGCTGTTGTTATAGTCATCCAGATACTCGGGGCGGACGATATAGGTATTGTCGCCGGCCACAACGCGCTTGACGATGAGCCAGGTGCCGTCCCGCTTCTCCCACTGGTCAATGTCGCGGCAGTGGGCTTCCACGGTGAAGCTGGGCTTGCCGGTCTTGGTCCTGTACTTGCAGGAGGCGGAGACATAGGCCTCGCTGGCGGCCCGGGTGCCGTCCTCGTTGAACTCGATAAGGACGTTGGTCACCATGTGGTGGGTGGAGATCATCATCTTGTGCTGGGTCTTCAGCATGGTGTCGATATAGCCCTTGCCGCTGCCCTGATAGGTGGGACCGTAGTCCACCACCGCTTCCTCGGCAAAGACAGAGCGGCCAAGCTCATAGTCAATGCGGTCCACAGCGTGGCAATAGCGGTACAGCTGCTGCTTTATTTCTTCTCTCTCAACGTTTTTTTCCTGTGCGGTCATCATTTTTATTTCCTTTCCGCCCCGCAGGGCTCTATCCCAGATTTAGTGTATGGTAACACGGCGGGACGCGAAAACACAATAGTGATTCTCTCTAAAATTGACGCCGGTCTTTTGTCGCAATTGGATGAAAAAACTGTCATTTTGCCTTGTGCCCCAGGTTTGGCTATGGTATATTGATGTCATGATCGTGATTGGAGGGACATGTTTGAAATACCTTGGACAGATCTTCATTATCCTGCTGGTTTCCTTCGTGGGAGAACTGCTCAATACTCTGGTCCCCCTGCCTATACCGGCCAGCATCTACGGCATTATACTGCTCTTCTGCCTGCTGGAATTCCGGGTTATCCCTCTCCGGGCCGTAAAAGAGACCGGGGACTTTCTGGTGAGCATCATGCAGCTGATGTTCATTCCGGCAGCGGTGGGCCTGCTGGAGGCCTGGGATGTAATAGCACCCAACTGGCTTTCCTATATTCTGATCACCATTATCTCCACCTTTGTGGTGCTCTTTGTCTCCGGCCGGGTGACCCAGGCCGTGATCCGGCACAGCCGGGTAAAGGAGGCACGCCATGAGTGAAATGATCGTGAACTCGACTTATTTTGGTGTGGTTTTGAGCATCGGCGCCTTTCTTGTGGGCCGGGCGCTGCAAAAGCGCTTCAAACACCCTCTCTGCAATCCCCTGCTCATCGCCATTGTGCTGGTGATCCTGTTCCTTCTGGTCTTCCATGTGGACTACGAGAGCTACCAGAGCAGCGCGAAACTATTGAGCAGTCTGCTGACCCCGGCCACGGTCTGTCTGGCCATCCCGCTGTACGAGCAGTTTGAACTGCTGAAAAAGAATGTCAAGGCCGTTCTGGCGGGGATCGTCTCGGGGGTACTGTCCAGCCTGTGCTGCGTGCTGGTTCTGGCCCTGCTGTTCCGGCTGGACCACGCCTCTTATGTGACCTTTCTGCCCAAGTCCATCACCACGGCCATCGGCATGGGCGTCAGCGAAGAGCTGGGCGGCTATATATCCATCACCGTGGCAGTCATCATCATTTCCGGCATCTTAGGCAATATCTTTGCCGAGAGCGCCTGCAAGCTTTTCCGCATCACCGAGCCCATCGCCCGGGGCGTGGCCATCGGCAGCGCCTCCCATGCCATTGGAACAGCCAAAGCCATGGAGCTGGGCGAAATTGAGGGGGCCATGAGCAGTCTGTCCATTGTAGTCTCCGGGCTGCTGACGGTCATCGGCGCGGCGGTATTCGCCAATTTCCTGTAAATGCAGCGGGAACGAATGATGCCCTCTGTGTCCTGGGCCGAAAACAAATTCAAATCCGTTTTTCCCGGCGGCGTGTACGTCGGGAAAAACACTTTGCGCGGAGAGAGTGTATTTTTGTATGCCGCAGGCGTACAAAAATGCGCGGTACGAAGCGAATCCTCTTCGTTGGCAAAGTCATTTTGACTTTGTCGGCCATTTGAAACCGCCTGCTGAATTTCAGGTTCTATAATAAATGTTGGGGTAGCGAGGCCGAAAGGCAGAGCTACGCCCAACATTTTTCATTATTAATAAAAAAAGAGTAGAGCATAGAAGAAAAATCCTTTAAGATAAAAGTACCCCTACCTCACCAGAAAGGAAACGCCCTATGCTCTACGAAGATTATACTGCAAAATTACTTGGATTGGAAGATGTAGTCATCGACATGAATCCTCATTTCCGGGAAGTCGCCGAGATTTGTTTCCCTCAGGCGACCATTGTGATCGACCGTTACCACGTCACAAGACAAGCGATTTGGGCCCTGGAACGGGTGCGCAAGGAGGAACAGAAGCATCTTTCGGCAGACTGGAGAAGGTTTTGTAAGCATTCCAAGGCCCTTCTGAATAAGCCGCCAGACAAGCTGAAAGAGGATGAGCGAGAAAAGCTGCGTATCATCCTTGGCCTCTCAACGAGGCTGGAGCAAGCATACTTTCTCAAAAACGACTTCCTGTTCCTTATGCACTCGCCAAACTCCGAGGCCGCTGAAGAGTTACTTGCTGACTGGATCTACCGCGCCAAATCCTCCCATCTGCCTGAATTCCGGGAATGTACCAGAGCGATCCACAACTGGGGTAAGCTGATCCTCAACTCCTTTGACGTTCCTTTTACTAACGGTTATACCGAGGGCTGCAACAACAAAACCAAAGTCTTGAAACGCGTTTGCTATGGCGTGCGCAACTTCTCCCGTTTCCGCAACAGAATCCTGCATTGTGCCTCATGACACCTAAGAAGAAGGAGCATGTGGCGCGCCACATGCTCCTTCTTCTTAGGTTTTCTTCTTTTGTTCTACCCCAACTATTGACATAGAACCTTTAAAAAATACTTATTCCGAATATCCACAGGCACAGAAGAACTATGGCGATCAGAAACAGCGCCGCGGGAATGACCAGGGTGAAGAATGCGGTCAGGATCATGATCCAGATATCCCCCTTGTCGGGCTTGGCCTCCTGGAGCTGTCTGCTGAATTCCTCTTCCTGTTCGGGTGTGGACTTTTTTAAACGTTTGAAAAGCATATTTACTTCTGCACCGTGCCGTTGTCCCTTTGATTATTGCCTTTTTTGGGGATCTCAAAGAGATAATTTCCGTTCTCGTCGAGCTTGCGCTGGGCGAAATGGCATGCCACAAAGTGGCCCGGCTCCACCTCGTTGAGCATGGGGGTGATGCGCTTGCATTTTTCCGTGGCCATATAGCAGCGGGTATGGAACTTGCAGCCGGTGGGCGGATTGATGGGGCTGGGGATATTGCCCTCAAGGATGATGCGCTCCTTGGAGGCGGAATCCGGATCGGTAGTGGGGATCGCGGACAGCAGCGCCACGGTATAGGGATGACGGGGATCGTCAAAAATGGCTTTCTTGTCTGCCAGCTCCACAACATTACCCAGATACATAACGGCAATGCGGTCGGAGATGTACTTTACCACCGAGAGGTCATGGGAGATGAACAGATAGGTCAGGCCCTGCTTCTCCTTCAGCTCCTGCAGAAGGTTGATGATCTGAGACTGGATGGAAACGTCCAGAGCGGAAACACACTCGTCGCAGACCACAAACTTGGGGTTGACAGCCAGGGCGCGGGCAATGCTGATGCGCTGGCGCTGGCCGCCGGAGAACTGGTGGGGATAGCGGTGCAGCATGTAGTCCTGCAGGCCGCATTCGCGCATGACCTTAAGGATGTACTGCTTGGTATCCTCGGCGCCCTTGCGGTACATATTGTGGGTGACAAGGCCCTCCTCAATGATCTGGCCGATGGTCATACGGGGGTTCAGGGAGGAATAGGGATCCTGGAAGATGATCTGGATATCCTTGCGGAGATGGCGGATCTCGTCATAGGTCAGGCGGGAAAGGTCAACGCCGTCGTCGCGCAGGGCCTCGTACTTTTCAAAATCAGGCAGATCTCTGTACTTGGCGCGCTCCTGGTCGGCGTTGAGCTGGAGCTCGCGGCATTTGCTCTCGCTCTCGTCGATCTTTTTTTCGGTCTCTGCCAGGAGCTCTTTCAGCTTCGCGTATTTTTTATCCTGGTCCAGGCTGCCTTTGGCCTTTGCCGCCTCGGCCGCGGTATCACAGCGCAGCTGCAGATCCTTGCGCTGTTCCTTGAGCTTATAAAGGGCAACGCGCTCCTCGAAAAGGGCATACACGACCTTTGCCGGCTCCTCGATATTGGGAACGACCATAAGGCCGCCAAGGACCTGGGCCGCGTTGTTCAGGGCGTTCTCCGCGTCGAAAGCTGCCTGATTTGCCTCGTTGTGAAGCTCGTGGCTGGCGCTTTCACCGGCCGCTTCCAGCTTTGCCTGGGCTTCATCCGCCTTTTTCTGGGCGGTGAAATATTTCTCGGTCATCCGGCGGGCGTTTTTCAGGGTGTCGCCCACATATTTGGGCGCGACTTCATCCAGTGTGCGTCCGTAATACATGGTGCTTCCGGCGGTCTGGGGATAGAGCTGGAGCAGCACACGCCCGAAGGTCGACTTGCCGCAGCCGGATTCGCCCACCAGACCAAGGGTCTCTCCCTCGTAAATATCGATGGAGATATCCTCGTTTGCGCGGACAAAGAGCTTTGCCTTGCGGAAGGAGGAATCTTTGCCTACAGGAAAGTATTTTTTCAGATTACGAATGGTTAATAACTTTTTCTTGGTGCTGGGCACTGTTCCTCACCTCCTTTTCGGGATAAAAGCAGCGGACATATTGATTTTCCGCCACCTCAAGCAGCTCGGGCTCCTCGTCCATGCAGCGCTGGGTGCAATACTTGCAGCGCGGGGCGAATTTGCAGCCCTTGGGCAGAGCCAGAGGATGAGGCACAACGCCCTGAATAGGCTCCAGCTTTTCGCCGTCGTTGTCCAGACGGGGAATGGAGTTCATCAGGCCCTCCGTATAGGGGTGGGACACCGCGTTGTTGGTGAAAATGGTGCGTGCGGAGGATTGCTCCACCACCTGGCCGCAGTACATGACCACAACATCGTCGGCCATCTCGTTGATGACGCCCAGATCGTGGGTAATGAAAATGATGGAGGTGCCGTTCTGCTGCTGAAGGTCGTTCATCAGCTTCAGGATCTGGGCCTGAATGGTGACGTCAAGGGCCGTGGTGGGCTCGTCGGCGATCAGGATCTTGGGCTTGCAGGCCAGAGCCATGGCGATCATCACGCGCTGGCGCATACCGCCGGAGAGCTGGTGGGGATACTGCTTCACCACAGCCTCAGGATTGGGGATCTGCACGTCGCGGAGCATCTCGATGGCATGCTGTCTGGCTTCCTTCTTCTTCATGTGCTGGTGGATCATCAGCGGCTCGCTGAGCTGGCGCTCCACGGTGAACACAGGGTTAAGAGAAGTCATGGGCTCCTGGAAAATGACGGAGATGGCGTTACCGCGGATCTTGTACAGCTCTTCGATGCTGAGCTTGGTCAGATCCTTTCCCTCGAAAAGGATCTCGCCGCTCTCGATATAGCCGTTGGAATCCAGAAGCTGAAGAATACTCATGGCGGAGACGGACTTGCCCGAGCCGGACTCGCCCACAACGCCCATGGTCCTTCCCGCTTCCACGGAATAGGACACGTCGTTGACCGCCTTAACAATACCTTTTTTTGTTTTGAAATAGGTATGGAGGTGTTTGATCTCAAGAAGTGACATTCCTGTTCCCCCTTACTTATCAATATTGGACTTGGGATCCAGCACGTCACGGAGGGTATCGCCCACAATGTTGATGCAGATCGTGGTGACGGCCAGGAATCCGGAGGTGAACACCCACTGCCACCAGTAGTTCTTGATGACGGTGGAGTTATTTGCCCCCTCAAGCATATTGCCCCAGGTGGGTCTCGGGTAGTTGACGCCGAAGCCCAGATAGCTCAGGGAAGACTCTGTCAGCATACAGGTGGCAAAGTCAAGGGTCAGGGTGACAAGGATAACGGAGATCACGTTGGGCAGGATATGCTTGAACGCGATGCGGGCAGCGGAAACACCCATGGCCTTGGCGGAGAGAACATACTCGTTCTCCCTGGCCACCAGGACCTGGCCGCGGACAAGTCTTGCCAGACCCGTCCAGGACAGGACGCCCAGAATGACCATGATGATAAATATTCGCATATTTTCGCTCAGCGTCATCTGGCTCATCAGAGAGGAAAGGATCAGCGCGAAGGGCAGGAAGGGTATGGCTGCGAAGATCTCTGTCACACGCATAAGGAACATATCCACTTTACCGCCGAAATAACCGGAGATACAGCCGATAATGATGCCGATGATGGAGGAGATGATGACCGCCACCGCGCCGATGGTCATGGTCATGCGGCCGCCGTTGGCAATGCGCTGGAAAATGTCAGCGCCGTAGCTGTCGGTGCCGAAGAGATAGCCCTTCAGGCCCCATTTGGCGATCAGCTTGCCGCTGTCATCCACCGCGTAGTTCTGGAAAGCGCCGGAATAGACCTGGCTTGCGCCGTTGGCCTTTTTGGGGGCGGTGGACTGGTTGAAGGTATTCTCACCGAAGGAGTATACGTTGCCCTTGTTGGTCAGGCCGGTGTAATGATAGGTACCGGCGGCGATGGAAACAAAATACTCATCCTCGGGCAGTACGGGCGCGGGCACCAGATTGGAGCGGAAATCGCCCACAAAGCAGATGGACCCGTCGCTGAGCTGGAGACAGAGGTTGACGCCGGCAACGGTAAAGGACTCGATGGTGCGCTTGCCCAGGAAGCTGCTGAGCTTTTCGGCCTTCTGGTCCAGATTGGCCCGGGCTTCACCGAACAGGCCGCGGGTGCCGGTGTAAACGGACTTGGCGTCCTCCTGCAGGCCAACGATATAGTTGATGGTGAAACCGATATCGGTCAGGCCGGAAACACTGAGGAAGTTATTGAAGTTTGCATAGGTATTCTTGTTGCCCCACAGGTACAGGGTGCCGTCCTGCATCAGGATGGCGGAGCACTGGTAGCCGCAGGCCAGCTTTTTGATCTGGCTAACGTCGATGGTGCCATTCAGAAGCTCGTCGGGCATATAGGCGATGTTGGGGTTATCCCGGGGTGCGTCCGGGTCCTTGATATACTGGCCCAGCTTATAGTTGCCCCAGCAGTAGACCTTGCCTGCCTCGCTGATGGCCACCACATGGTCGATGCCGGCCGCCACCATTGCGATCTTGTCGTTGAGCACTTCCTCGGGAATATCGGCCAAATCGATCTTGGTGGTGCCGATGACCGAGTCGCCCCAGACAAAGACCTTGCCGTCGTTGTTGACGCCCACGGAGAAGGAGCCGTAGCTGTCGATCATGCGGACATTATTTTTCAGCTCCGCGGGGACAGACATCATGTCCAGACCGGGGCGGACGTTCTTCTGGGTAACCTCGGTATACGCGTCTTTATAGTTGGTCATAAAGAGAGGCGCGATAAAGACGAAGAGGAACATGGCGATGACGACGCACATGGCGGCGACGGCCAGCTTATGCTCCATAAAGTTGCGGAAGGCCTGCTTTGCGGGAGTGACGATCTCCTCAACGTCGTTCACATCGTCCTTTTTCCGGTTTTCCACCTGATCGGCAAATTCCTTGCTGCCGCCGAAGAAGGCGCGCTTCAGCCAGTTCAGAGGATGGAAAGGAGTCCTGTTGTTTTTCTTTTCGCTCATTTTACTATCCTCCCCCCTCACTTATTGACGCGCACGCGCGGGTCGACCAGACCATAGACAATGTCGATGATCAGGTTGCTCAGCAGGGACATCATGACATAGAACATCTGCATCAGCAAAACCACGTCATAGTCCGCCGTGCGCAGGGACTTGATCATCAGATCGCCCATACCGTTGAGGGCGAACATCTGCTCGAAGATCAGAGAGCCGGAGAAAATGCCCAGAAACCAGCCGACGACCAGGGTGACGATGGGGATCAGGGCGTTGCGCCAGGCATGGGAGTAGATGACCACCTTTTCCCGCAGGCCCTTTGCCCGGGCCGTCTTGATGCAGTCCATGGAGAGTGCCTCTATCATGGAAGCGCGGACATAGCGGGTCATTCCGCCCAGAGAGCAGAAGGTCATGGTGATCAGGGGCAGGGCTATGTAATACAGGCGGTCAAGCCAGTATTTCATGCCGGTGTAGTTGCTGCCCGGAGTCTTCATTCCGCTGGGCGGGAACCAGCCCAGGATGGAGCAGAAGATCCAGATAAACAAAATGGCAAAGATAAAGGTGGGCAGGCTGTATCCCACAATGGTTATGATCTGGACGCCCTGGTCCAGCTTGCTGCCTTTCTTCACCGCGCAGATAATGCCCAGAGGGATGGAGATGCCCAGAGCAAGAATGGTGGCAAAAATGTTGATAAAGATGGTATTCTTCATCGGCGCCACCACCACATTGACCACTTCATCCTTGGCCTCATAGGAGTAGCCGAAGTTCCCCTGAAGAAGGCCGTTATAGCTGCCGTCATAAAGGGGATATACGCCGATCCAGCGCAGATACCGGATGATCTTGTTATCCGTATCGGTGCCGTAACGGCGCTGATATTTCAGATATAACTCGTCGAAGAGCTGATTTCTCTGCTCCTCAGTCAGTCCCTTTTTATAGGACTGGACCTCGGTCCTTGCGTCCGTATAGGCACGGTTGCTGGGAACCAGGTTATATATCATAAACATGATGAAGGACAGGATCAGCAGGACGACCATCATGTACCCTATCCTCTTTAAGACATATTTTCCCATTAAAATTCCTCGTTTTTGTCACCGAAAGGATGACTGATTTTTTTCGGCGGGGACAAAGCTTTTGAAAAACTTTCCTTTACGGAAGCGAAAAAGCCTGACACCACGGGAAGCTGTTCAGGCGAACAGTAAGCTGACAATATACGCCGTAAATCGCGTTAAGAAAGAATGGCCATCGGCTGACATGGGGCAACACAGACAGTTCATACGCAAAGTATTTGACGGCTGAGTCGTATTACCTCTTGTCAACCGATGGCTTTCAGGTTCAGTCGCACAGGAAAGGGCCGAAGCCCTTTCCTGTGTTTTTCTGCGGTCAGACCGGAGACGAATCTGCCTTGCAAGTCAGATCAGGCCAGCCAGAAAACGTCTGCCATATCCTTGATGTAGTATGCGCTGTAGTCGTCATACTCAGCAGGATCGATGGTCAGGTTGTAAGAGTAGTCATATACAGCGGAGGTGAAGCCGGTGGCAAAGTTGAACACGCTGTACATGGGAGTGCCGGAGTAGTAGCCGTAAACAGCAGCCTGATACAGCTCGTCCAGCATGGGAGAGAAGTCGCCGATGTTGTTCTGCACCACGAAGCCGGCGGCGGTCATGTTGTCATTGTTCATGAAGCCGGTGACCAGCTGGTCGGTGAAGGGGTTATCGGAGGTGCCGTACCAGTTCAGAACCAGAGGCATGTAGTAGTCATCGCCAACCTTGGTGGTGACGTAGGCGCCGTCCTTGGACTTGTAGTTGATGTCGTTTTCGGTGACGAAGTCAGCGGGGAGCTTCTTGTAGCGGACGCCCTCGGTGTACTCGTTGCCGTCCTTATCGTAGATCCAGCCGCCCTCTTCCAGAACAGCGATAGCGCTGTCAACGGAGGTAGCGTAGGCTTCCAGAGTCATGCCCTGCTCAACAGCTGCCTTGTACATCCAGGAACCGGTGTAGTAGGGGCCGTCGGTCACGCCGCCGTAGCCGCCGGTGAAGTCCTTAGCGAAGGTGGCGCGGTCCATGCAGTAGGCGATAGCCTGGCGGACCTCGGTGAACTGGGCGGGGCCGTAGTCGGCACGGAAGCCCAGCTTGCCGTAGCCGGCGCGGCTGTAGTGGGTGTAAACATATGCGCCGTTGGAGCCGTCTGCCAGTGCGATAGCCTCGTTGGTCTCATCGCCGCCGGTGATGCCCGCAACGCAGTCCAGGTTGCCGGACTTAAGGTCTTCAAGCTGGGTCTTGGAGATGATCTTCTTGTAAACGACCTTCTCGATGGAGGGAGTGGTGCCCTCGTAGTTGCCCTTGAAGTAGGGGTTGAGCGTCAGAACTGCGGACTTATCGGTGTCGTCGTAGGAGGCGACGCAGTAAGGACCGGAGTACGGATAGGTGTCGTCGGTGTTGAGGGAGGTGTCAACAATGTGCTGAGCCAGGACGTAGCTGTCGCCTTCCTTGGCGTAGAAGTCGTCGGTGAAGTAGCAGCCGTTGCCGTCATCAACGATGTCGGCATCGCCGATCCACATCTGACGGGCCATTGCGGAGAAGGAAGCGTAGGTCACGTCGTAGAAGTAGGGCAGGTAATCAGCGCTGATGGTGACGGAGAAGGTGTAGTCGTCGATCAGGTGCAGACCGGCGAATTCCTTGCTGCCGCTGCCTTCGGTGCCGTCGTAAGTATTGAACTCAGCAAAGCCGGCGATGGAACGGCCGGACTGGTGATCCTTGCCTGCGGCCTGAACAGCAACAGGAGAGGAGAAAGCCATGGTGAAGGCCAGGTAGTCCTTGGCGGTGACAGCGCTGCCATCGCTGAACTTCAGGTCGTCATAGATGGTGACGGTGTAGGTCTTGGTGCCGTCGTCGTTCTCGGTGATGTCGTGCTCTTTAACGACGGTGTCGTTCCACTGATAGCCGCCTTCCTTGGTGACGGAGACGGTCTCCAGACCGACGGTCATATTCTGAACGTCAAGGTCGGAAGCGCCGGGGTTGGTGCCGCCGAATGCAGCGTAACGGAACTTGCCGGACAGCTCGGTGGAGTTGCCGATGATGATGCTGTTGTCAGCCTTCTCGGAGGTCCAGTCGATCAGAGCGCTGGCGGGGCTCCAGTAGGGGTTGGTGGGGAACTCGTCAACGCCCTTGATCTGTGCGTTGTACAGATCGTAGTACTCGTTGGAGTAGAGGGGGATCTCGGGGAGCATTGCATTCCAGCGCTGGATGTACAGCTTCCACCATGCGGCGTAGACATCGTCCTCGGTTGCGAAATTGGAACCTTCGGTGGTGATATCATAGACCATTGCGCGGGACAGGAAGTCCAGGCCCAGCTCGTGCTGCTCGCCGTTGACCTCGATGTAGGCAAAGCCGGTCTCGGGATCCTCGGTCACGTCAGCGATACGGATCTCCAGATCGTTGTCCTTCATGTACTGGTACAGGGAAACATAGTCGGTGCCGTATTCGTATTTTGCCAGGTTGATCAGAGTCTCGTCCACGGCGGGAGACTCTTCCACAGGAGCAGCGGATTCGGCAGGAGCTGCAGACTCAGCGGGAGCAGAGTTGCCGCAGGCGCACAGCGCAAAAACCATTGCTACTGCAAGAAGCATCGCAAGAAACTTCTTCATTTTTTTCCTCCTAAACATTATTTGAACTATTATATTAAGGCCCGAACGGTTGGGCCATAGTTCACAAAGAAGAGATGATTGATTCTCCCCTGCCGTTTCACCGCAAGGGGAAACGGCACAGCTGCTTTGTGCCGGCACAAAGCTGCATCATATAATATACTCAATATAAATATTATACAGCACTGATGGTTTGATTTCAAGTGAATTAGCCAATTTTAGCAATATTGACAATTTTTTATTCCCGAAAAGCGCGGGAATACATCGCATCATAGAGAAATTGCAGTGCATGGATAAAGTGCCGTACACAACATATTCCGTTTTCAGCCCAAAGCGGGGTCATAGACGGCGCGGGCGCCGCCGATGAATTTGGGTCGGACCCGGGCGGCAAGCACCATGGCCTCCCCTATTCTGTTGTTTTCCAGCCGAACGGGGACGGCCACCTTTTTCAGGTGCATCCCGATCAGGGTAAAGCCGATATCCAGCCCCGCGTCGGCCCGGATCTCCTCCAGGGCCACGGGGTCTTGAAAGGCAGCATAGGCGGCGGTGGCAAAGGAGCCGCCGGCCTTGGGCGCGGGGACCACATTGACAATTTCCGCGCCGGGACAGGCGGCGCGCTCGGTAATGATCGCACGGTTCAGATGCTCGCAGCACTGGGCCGCAAGGTAAACGCCCCTCTCCCCTGCCGCGTCATAAATGCCGGAAAAGACGATTTTTGCCGTCTCCGGCGAGGAGTGGGAGCCGATCCTGTCCCCCAGGATCTCGCTGGTGGAGCAGCCCACCACAAGGATCTGGCCCTGGCGCAGTCCGGCCTTTTTAATGATCTCTTCGGCCGCCGCTCTGGCCTGGGTATAGAGCAGGTTTTCTTCCATGACAGCCCCCTGTTTCTTTAACAAATGTGAGTTTATATTATACACGGTTTATGGTAATAATTCAATAGATAAAATTGGGCAGGGGCCGGATTTTCGGGCCTCTTTTCGCGGGCCGCCTGAGGGACACCTCATCCGGCCCTTCGGGCCACCTTCCCCTCAAGTAAACGCTGAATAATTCGACAAAATGAAAAGTACATGAAACATGAAGTGAGAA
>SAMEA3663248__coassemble_329_pt1 | contig 17736 bp, 19 predicted proteins | sample SAMEA3663248__metabat2_low_PE_036 | metagenome-assembled genome bin SAMEA3663248 (sample SAMEA3663248) | pig gut metagenome | biome: pig gut; feature: pig-associated habitat; material: faeces | place: China | collected 2013 | reverse complement strand
TGGTGGGAACAACTGGACTCGAACCAGTGACCCCCTGCTTGTAAGGCAGGTGCTCTAACCAGCTGAGCTATGCTCCCGACTCGACAGCTCCGTTAATATACCAAAAGAATGCGGATTTGTCAATATCTTATTTCAAATTTTCCGATTATTTTTCTTCCCGGGCCGCCAGCACAGCCTCCAGGTCCGCGGGTGTAAAGGCGTATACCTTGTCGCAGAACTGGCAGTGGACCCGGATATCCTGCTCCTCGGCAATCATTTCCTTCAGATCGGCAGGGTCGATGCAGGAGATGGCCTCCCGCACCCGGTCCTCGTCGCAGTAGCAGCGGTATTCGATTTCCTTCTCCCCAACGATATGATGCTCAAAGCCCTTCAGCACCTGCTCGAAAAGGGCCTCCACGCCGTCCTCGCTCAAAACGGTGGTGAGCTGATCCATCATAAAGATGTTGTCCTCCAGCTTTGCGATCATATCCTCGGAAGCGCCGGGCATGAGCTGGACGATGAAGCCGCCGGCGGCTTTGATGGAGCGGTCCGTGTCCACCAGCACGCCCAGGGCGCAGGCGGAGGGCACCTGCTCACTCTCCAGCAGGTAGGCGGTCAGATCCTCGGCGATCTCGCCGCTGACAAGCTCGGTAGAGCCAACGTACGGCTCCTTCAGGCCGATATCCCGGCTGACGGTGAACATGCCGTCCCGGCCCACAGCGCCGCCCACATCCAGCTTGCCGTCAGCCCTGAGGGGCAGATCGACGGAGGGATCGCCCAGGCAGCCGCGCACGTTGCCGCCCGAATCCGACACGGCGATGACGCTGCCGATGGGCCCGCCGCCGTTTATGCGGATGGTCAGGGTGGCATTTTCCTCTTTCATCATGTCGCCCATCAGGGAAGCGGCGCACAGCGTCCTGCCCAGGGCCGCCGCGGCGGTGGGGGAGCAGTCGTGGATCTCCCGGGCCCGCTGTACCGTGTCTCTGGCGCTGATGGCAGCCATTTTGATAAAGCCGTCTCCGGCTGTGGCTCTGATAATTTTATCCATTGTTGTCCTTCCTTTATTTTCGTACCGCGCAGATAAACAGCCTGCCGCCGTCCCCCTGGGGGCCGTCCCGGCGAAGCTGAACGTCCGCAAAGCCGCTGTCACAGAGCAGCTTTGCTATGGCCTCCGGCGAATGGGCATACTCAACATGCTCCTCGCTGCTGCGCTCCCAGAGCTCGCCCGCCCGGGAGAAAATGTCCATGCCGTAAATGACGGCGCCGGCTTCCTGGTCAAAATCCGCCCGCCAGAGACAGAGCACATCCTCGTTTTCATCCACAAAGACCTCACCGTCCAGAGAGCGGAGCCACTCCGGCGTACGGATGTCAAAAATCAGCAGGCCGCCGGGCCGGATAAAGAGACGGAGGCGGTGAAACACCTCCGGCAGGTCCTCCGGCGGGATATAATTCATGCCATCCAGCGAACAATAGGCCGCGTCCACCGTGCCGTAAAGATCCAGCTCTGCCGCGTCCTGGAGGAGAAACAGGGGAGGGGTCTTTAGCTCCAGGCTCTTCTCCCGGGCCTGCATCAGCATGTCCACGGAGGCATCCACCGCGATCATCTCATAACCCCGCCCGGCCATGAGCCAGGTCAGGGTGCCGGTGCCGCAGCACAGGTCAAGGAGAAGGCGGAATTCCCCGCCTGCGCGGGCAAACTCCGCCTCGTAAAAATTGGCAAACTGTTCGTAGGGCACATCCCCTGTGAGCTGATCGTACCAGGAAGCCAGGGGGCCGTAGCAGCTCATTGCTCCTGCTCCTTCAAGCGGTCAAACACGATGGCATAGCCGTCCTTGCCGTACTGGAGAGAGCGGTTGACCCGGCTGATGGTGGCGCTGGATGCGCCGGTCTCCGCGAGAATGTCGTTATAGATCATGCCCTGGTTCAGGCACATGGCCACCTGAAAGCGCTGCTCCATGGCCATAAGCTCCGTAACGGTGCAGAGATCGTCGAAAAACCGTATGCACTCATCCACATTCTGCAGGGAGAGGATCGCCTCATACATCTTCTCGTTGCGGGGCTTTTTCGGCAATTTATTCATTTTATCCTCCATTGTTCAATGTTCTTTTGTACGCTTTTATTTGCCCCTATGTTAACCCATTAAATTAAAAAAGTAAAGGGGAAAAATTGAAGTTTACGCAAAATTTAATATTTGTGCCTCAATCTGCTCTTGCGGAAAACCAGGGGACAGGATATAATAGAATCAATAAAGAAAAGCCGTATGCACAGCGGCGGAAAGGAGAACTTGAAATATGGATATGACGGTTGTATGGCTGATCGCCATGATTGTACTGCTGGTGGTTGAGGGCGTTGTCCCGGGGCTGATCTCTATCTGGTTCGCGCTGGGGGCTTTGGCGGCCCTTGTCTCCGCGCTGCTGCACGCGCCGCTCTGGCTTCAGATCGTGTGGTTTCTTGCGGTCTCCATCGTCGCTCTGGCTCTGACCCGCCCCCTGGCCAAAAAGTATATTAATTCAAAAACCCAGCCCACCAACGCCGACATGCTCATCGGCAAGGAGTGTGTGGTCCGGGAAAGCATCGACAACGTGCTGGGCGCGGGCGCTGCCTCCGTGGACGGCAAGGTTTGGACCGCCCGCACCGAGAGCGACGAGGTCAGGCTCCAGGAGGGCTCCCGGGCTGTGGTCGTCCGCATTGAGGGCGTTAAGCTTATCGTAAAACCCATTGAGGATAAATAATTTATTTTAGGAGGAAAGAATTTATGGGTCCGTATGTTATTATCGCGCTGATCCTTCTGGTCATCATCATCCTGATCAGAAACATCAGAGTCGTACAGCAGGCCAGAGCCTATGTCATCGAGCGTCTGGGGGCGTATAAGACCACCTGGAACGTGGGTATTCACCTGAAGGTACCCTTTATCGAGAGAGTGGCCAAGATCGTCTCCCTGAAGGAGCAGGTGGCCGACTTCCCGCCCCAGCCCGTGATCACCAAGGATAACGTCACCATGCAGATCGACACCGTTATCTACTTCCAGATCACCGACCCCAAGATGTACACCTACGGCATCGAGCAGCCCATGGTGGCTATCGAGAATCTGGCCGCCACCACCCTGCGTAACATCATCGGCGATCTGGAGCTGGACCAGTGCCTGACCAGCCGCGACATCATCAACACCAAAATGCGCGCCATTCTGGACGAGGCCACCGACCCCTGGGGCATCAAGGTCAACCGCGTTGAGCTGAAGAACATCCTGCCGCCCAAGGAGATCCAGAACGCCATGGAGAAGCAGATGAAGGCAGAGCGTGAGCGCCGTGAAGCCATCCTTCGCGCTGAGGGTGAAAAGCGGGCCGCCATTCTGGAGGCCGAGGGCGAAAAGGAATCCGCCATCCTCCGTGCCGATGCAAAGAAGCAGCAGCAGATCCTGGAGGCCGAAGGCGAGGCCGAGGCTATCCTGAAGGTGCAGAGCGCTACCGCGGAAGGTATCCGCCGCATCAACGAGGCCAGCCCCACCGAGGCGGTCATCAAGATCAAGGCGCTGGAGGCCTTCACCGCCGCCGCCAACGGCCGCGCCACCAAGATCATCATCCCCAGCGAGATCCAGGGCCTGGCCGGTCTGGCCGAGGGCGTCATCAGCACTGTCAAAAACGACGTGACAAAAGAGGCAGAGTAATATCGGAACACAGAAAGGGCTGCCATTTCGGCAGCCCTTTTTCTTTGAAAGAACAGGAGAGAAGAAAATGAGCAGCAAAGCGGCACTGGATTTTCTGGAGAGACACGGCATGTCTCCGGCGCGCATCGAGCCAAGCCTGTGCGCGGCGAAAATGCGCGACAACATGGAGAGAGGACTGGCGGGGGACAAAACGGCCCTGCCCATGATCCCTACATATTTAAAAATGGACGGCGCTGTCCCTAAAGGGACCGGTGCCATTGTCATCGACGCCGGGGGCACTAACTTCCGCAGCGCCCTGGCGAGCTTTACGGCCCAGGGCTTTCAGGCGGAGGAGCTGTCCAAATGCTCCATGCCCGGCATAGCAAAACCCGCCACCTGGGAGGAGTTTATCTCCTTTGTGGCAGACCGCATCATGCCCTTGACCGGCAGAGCCGACTGTATCGGCTTCTGCTTTTCCTACTCGGCGGACATCACGCCGGAGATCGACGGCCGGGTCATCCGCATCGACAAGGAAGTGGTGATCGAGGGTTCCGCCGGTAAGCTGGTGGGCGCGTCTCTGCTGGAGGAGCTGGAGCGCCGCGGCGCGGGAAAAAAGAAGATCGTTATCCTCAACGACACCGCCGCCGTGCTTTTAGGCGGCTCGGCCACCCTGAATCTGTCCGCCTACAGCGGCTTTATCGGCCAGGTCAGCGGCACCGGCACCAACACCTGCTGCCTGCTGCCCGCCTCCCGCATCACCAAGCTGGGCCTGACGGACGAAACGAAAATGATCGTCAATCTGGAGTCCGGCCTGTATGACGAGCTGCCCAGAGGTGATTTTGACCTGATTCTGGACGAAGAGAGCAACAACCCCGGCCTGAAGCTCTTTGAGAAGATGACCGCAGGGGTCTATCTGGGCGAGCTTTGCCGCCTGATGCTCCGCGCTGCCGCTGATGAGGGCCTGCTTTCCCCCAAAACGGCGGAAAACGCCAGGAATCTGGGCCGTATCGACTCGGCGGTGATCGACGCCTGGGCCAGCGGCGAGCAGCTGGAGGACTTCTGCGGAAACGATGAGGACCGGGAATTTGTCAAGACCCTCTGCCTTGCGGTATTCGAGCGCTCTGCCCGCTGCATGTGCACCAATCTGGCGGCCATTATGCTGCTGACCGGAGAGGGCGACGATGCCGAAAAGCCCGTCTGCGTCTGCGCCGAGGGCTCCCTGGTGCAGAAGGGCCGCCATTACCGGCCGGTGCTGGAGCGGCTGCTGAAGGAGCAGGCGGCGGAAAAACTTAAAAAGCACGCCGTACTGAAGGTGGGCCAGGAGACCACCCTGCCCGGCTCTGCCGCCGCCGCGCTGCTGAACTGCGGTGTATAAGCCTTGCGTTTCGCGGAATACTAAGAAAAAACGCAGGAGGCAGGAGACATGAAGCTGGTCGTAACCGACGGCTATACCATCAATCCCGGCGATCTGAGCTGGGAACCACTGAAAGAATTTGGGGAACTGGTGGTTTTTGACCACAGCCCCAAGGATGAGGAGGAGATGATCCGCCGCATCGGCGACGCGGACATTCTGGTGGCCAACAAGGCAAAGGTCAGCCGCCGGGTCATCGACGCCTGCCCAAATCTGAAGTTCATCACCATTCAGGCCGCGGGCTATGACGCCATTGACTATCAATACGCAAAGGAAAAGGGAATCCCCCTGTCCAATGTGCCGGACTACGGCAGCGCGGCGGTGGCCCAGTACGCCATTGCCCTGCTGCTGGAGATCTGCGGCAGTGTGGGCCACCATGTGGAGGCCGTGCGGCAGGGCCGCTGGGCCGAGAGCGGGGAGTGGTGCTTTTGGGACTACCCCATGATCGAACTGGCGGGCAAGACCATGGGCATCATCGGCTTTGGCCGGATCGGCCAACATGTGGGCAAGATGGCCCGGGCCCTGGGCATGGATGTGATCGCCTTTAACCGCAGCCGCAGCCCGGAGGGGGCGCTGATCGCCGACTATGTGGAGCTGGACGAGCTTTTGCGGCGCAGCGATGTGATCTCCCTGCACTGCCCCCTGTTTCCCGAGACAAGGGAGATCATCAACAAAAACACCATCGCCAAAATGAAGGACGGCGTGATCATTATCAACAACAGCCGGGGCCCGCTGGTGGCGGAGCAGGATCTGGCTGACGCGCTGAACAGCGGCAAGGTCTACGCCGCCGGGCTGGACGTGGTGTCCTCAGAGCCAATATCCGAGGATAACCCCCTCCTGCGCGCGAAAAACTGCATCATCACGCCCCACATCAGCTGGGCCTCCATCGAGAGCCGCCGTCGCATCATCTTGAGCACCGCGGAAAACATCCGCGCCTGGCTCTCCGGAAACCCCCGGAATGTGGTAAACAAATAAAGCAAACCCGTCTCCGGACGGGTACATAGGTTGACATAACACATAAGGAGAGACAATGGAACGGGAATACGCGAAATTTGCGGCGGATAAGGCCGTTGAACTGCTGGGGATCGACAGCCCCACCGGCTTTACCGAAAAGGCCGCCCAATGGGTGAAGGCGGAATTTGAGGCTCTGGGATATCCCGCCCGCCTGACCAACAAGGGCGGCGTACTGGCGGAGCTGGGCGGGGAGGAGGAAAACGACGCCCTGCTGCTGGAAGCCCATACAGACACTTTGGGCGCTATGGTGGCCCAGATCAAGGCAGACGGGCGACTGCGGGTGACAAACCTGGGCGGCATGCGGGCCGAAAACGGCGAGGCAGAGAACGTCCGGGTATACACAAGAGACGGCCGGGTTTATGAGGGCACCTTGCAGCTGTGCAACGCCTCCGTCCATGTCAACGGCAGCTACGGCGACACCAAGCGCAGCTTCGACAGCACAGAGGTGGTGCTGGACGAGGATGTGAAGTCCGAAGAGGACACAAGGGCTTTGGGCCTTGAAGTGGGCGACCTGGTCTGCTTCGAGCCCCGGACCCGGATCACCGCCAGCGGCTACATCAAGAGCCGCTTTCTGGACGACAAGCTCTCCGTGGGCATCCTGCTGGGCCTGGTAAAATATATGCGGGATAAAGGCTTAAGCCCCAAACGGAAAGTCTATGTCCACATCACCGTGTATGAAGAGGTGGGCCACGGCGGCGCGGGCTCCGTGCCGGCGGGCGTGACCGAGGCCATCAGCGTGGACATGGGCTGCGTGGGCGAAGGTCTGCGCTGCACGGAAAAGCAGGTGTCCATCTGCGCCAAGGACTCCGGCGGACCTTACAGCTACCAGGTGGTGGGGAAGCTGATCGACGCGGCCAGGCGGGAAGAGGCCGACTACGCTGTGGACGTGTACCCCCATTACGGCTCGGACGTGGAGGCCACCCTCAGCGCCGGCAGCGACATTCGCCACGGCCTGATCGGCGCCGGGGTCTACGCCAGCCACGGCTATGAGCGCAGCCACATGGACGGCGTGTTCAACACCCTGAAGCTGCTGAGGGGATATCTTTTTGGTTGACATAATATTATAACAGCCATGATGAAGCAAAAATCATGGCTGTTTTTCATGGCGAAAAATTTTAATGATTTACATAATTTCTTGTAGCATTTGGGAAAACACTGTGGTATACTAATTTCCGGAAAATTGATTGAATAGTAAACAGGAGAGATAAAGAGATGAAATGCCCTTTTTGCGGATATTCAGAGAGCAAAGTGATTGATTCCAGACCGGCGGAGGAGGGCACCACCATACGCCGCCGCCGGGAGTGCCTTGCCTGCCAGCGCCGCTTTACCACCTATGAGATCGTGGAGCGGATGCCCCTGGTGGTCATCAAGCGGGACGGCAGCCGCCAGTCCTTTGATAAAATGAAGCTGATCAACGGCATGCTTCGCGCCTGCGAAAAGCGCCCGGTGAGCCTGAGCCAGCTGGAGCAGATCGCCGACGAGATCGAGCAGGATCTGCAGAGCGGTCTGGAGCGGGAGATCAGCACGGTGAGCATCGGTGAGATGGTGATGAGCCGGCTGAAGGATGTGGACGAGGTGGCCTATGTGCGCTTTGCCTCCGTGTACCGCAGCTTTAAGGATATCAACACCTTTATGGATGAGCTGGCCAAGCTCCTCAGCGATAAATAACTACATAATGCTGCCAAAGCGCAGATGCTCCATGGTCCGGATGCTCTCCAGATGGTAGAGGAGCTTGTCGTACGCGGCGCGGCAGCTTTCGCTGTTTTCTTCCAGCGCCTGGCCCAGCTCGTAAAAGGCGTCCGCTGTGGAGTCGATCTCCGGGTGGCGGATGAAGATGTGGGTGTAGCTGTCGGCGTCAAGCCAGGTGTGCAGGGCACTGTTCAGGTGCTCCTGCGCGGCCTCCATATCGCCCCTTTCCAGCGCCACCGCGGAGGCCTTTACCTCCCCGGCGATGTCCAGGCACAGCCGGTCAAAATACCAGATGTTGAACAGGGAAGCGGCAAAAAGCAGAACCAAAAGCAAAAGGGCGATGATCTCTTTTTTCATGCTTCAGGCTCCTTTATCGTATAATAGATCTGACCCGCGGAATTGACGGTCATGAGAAAAACACTTTCCGCGTCCTTTACGCCCAAAGCGGCAAGGCGCTTTTTCAGCCAGTTCATGTCCCGCCCCACAAGGCGGAGATTGGACTGAATGATATGCCCGTCGCTGATGACCACCACCGGGTAGCCCTTGTCCTCTGCCTCGATCTTCAGCTGGGCGGGCGTCACCGGCGCTTCCGAGGGGTAGGGGATCACGCTCAGCCGCCCGTCGGTCTCCAAGACGGCGTATTCCACGGCCCTGATGTCCAGATAGCCCTGGTTTCTCAGCTCTTCCATCAACTCGTCGGTGGTGAAGCGGTTTTTCTTCATCTCCTTCTGCCGGATCTTCCCTTTCTCCACCAGCATACTGGGCTTGCCGAAAAGGAGGGCGCGCAGGCGGATGTTTTTCATGGCCAGGCCGGAGATCAGCACCTCGCAGCAAAACAGGGTGACGATAGGCACCAGGCCGTTGATCATGGGAATGCCAATGTCCTGCAGCGGGTGGGAGGCCAGATCGGCGATTAGCGCCGCCACAACAAATTCAGAAAGCTCCATCTCCCCCAGCTGCCGCTTGCCCAAAAGGCGCATGATGAGCAGCAGGGAAAAATAGATGATCAGTGTTCGAACAAAAATGATTGCCATAACAGCACCTCGCTTTTAGCTTTCCCGTGTTTCGACCCATAATTCATCCAAAAAGGACGATAATATGAAAACCGTACTTTCAAACACTGAAGAACTGCTGGACAGGGCCGCGGCGCAGGTAAAAACGCTGCTGGAAGAAAAGCCGGACGCGGTTCTGGCCCTCTCCGCCGGAGAGGACTGCCTCCGGCTGCTTGAACGGCTTGCCAAAATGCAGCAGGCCGGGGAACTCCGCTTTTCCCGGGCAAAATTCTTTGCCGTGACGGAGCTTTGCGGAGGGGAACACAGTGTGAAAGAGCGGCTGACGAAAGCCTTTTTCCGCTGCACGGACGCCCAGGAGGGTAACTGCGTCTTCCTCACAGAGGACAACTTTGCACAATACGATGAGATGCTCTCTGTCTGCGGCGGCATCGACCTTGCGATTTTAGACATCGGTCTGAACGCAAGGATCGGCTTCAATGAGCCCGCCACGCCCTTTGACAGCCTTACGCACCGCCAGAAGCTCTCCGACAGCAGCCGGCGGGAGCTTGCTCCGCTTTTCGGCGCGGAGGAAAAAGTGCCTGAATACGGCCTTACTATGGGAATAAAAACGCTTGTCTCCGCCCGGAGCATTATGCTTCTGGCCACCGGAGAGAGCAGGGCGGAGCCGGTGTTCCGTATGCTTTACGGCAGGAACGACAGCTTTGTCCCCGCGGCGTTTTTACAAATACCGCTGAACGTCACCGTGTATCTGGACGGCGCTTCGGCACAAAAACTCTGAACAATTATGTCAGGAGGAACTCTAATGGGAAAATATTTTGGAACTGACGGCTTCCGCGGAGAAGCCAACATCGACCTCACCGTCGATCATGCCTTCAAGATAGGCCGCTACCTGGGCTGGTACTACGGCAAAGACCACAAGGCCAAGGTGGTCATCGGCAAGGACACCCGCCGCTCCAGCTACATGTTTGAGTCGGCCCTCTGCGCCGGGCTCACCGCCTCCGGGGCGGACGCCTATCTGCTCCATGTCACCTCTACCCCCAGCGTGTCCTATGTGGCCCGGGCCGACGACTTTGACTGCGGCATTATGATCTCCGCCAGCCACAACCCCTATTACGACAACGGCATCAAGCTCTTAAACGGCAGCGGCGAGAAGATGGAAGAGAGCATCCTTGACGGCATTGAGGCCTACATCGACAGCGGAGAGGCGCTGCCCTATGCCCAGCGTGACGCCATCGGCTGCACCGTGGACTACGCCGCCGGACGCAACCGCTACATAGGCTACCTGATCTCTCTGGCCACCCGCTCCTACAAGGGCAAGCGCGTGGGCCTGGACTGCGCCAACGGCAGCACCTGGATGATGGCCAAAAGCGTGTTTGACGCCCTGGGGGCGGACACCTATGTGATCAGCAACCGCCCGGACGGCCTGAACATCAACGTGGACTGCGGCTCCACCCACATCGAACAGCTGCAGAAATTTGTTCTGGAAAACAAGCTGGACGTGGGCTTTGCCTTCGACGGCGACGCGGACCGCTGCCTTGCGGTGGACGAAAAGGGCAACGTGGTCAACGGCGACCACATCCTCTATGTCTGCGCCAAATATATGCAGGAGAGAGGCACCTTCGGCAATTCCAAGGTGGTCACCACCATCATGTCCAACATGGGCCTTTACAAGGCTCTGGACGAGCTGGGCATCGGCTATGAAAAGACCGCCGTGGGCGACAAGTATGTGGCGGAGAACATGCGCCAGAATGGCCACCTTATCGGCGGCGAGCAGTCCGGCCATATCATCTTCGGCCGCCTGGCCAACACCGGCGACGGCATTCTGACCGCCATCAAGGTCATGGAGGCCATCACCGAGACCAAGCAGCCCCTGTCCGTGCTGGCTTCCGGCATGACCATGTACCCCCAGGTGCTGAAAAATGTTGTCGTCACCGACAAGGACGAGACCCTGAACTGCGAAGAGGTCAAGGCCGCCGTGAAGCAGGCCGAGGCCGAGCTTGGGGACGATGGGCGCGTGGTGCTGCGCAAGAGCGGCACGGAGCCGCTGCTTCGCGTGATGGTGGAGGCCACCAGCCACGAGCTCTGCGAGGAAAAGGTAGATTTCATCATCGACGCCATGCGCAAGGCGGGAAAGCTCATTAAGGTGAAGTAAAATGACAGAGATAAAAGACTTATTCGATCTGGAAAAGACCATCGCCGCCCCTCTTTTCGCGGGCAAGACCTACCCCTGGGAGGTGCTGGACGGCATCAAGGAATTTATCCTTCAGCTGGGCGAGAGCTTAAGCCCCGAGGAGTTTGACCATCCCGAGGAGGGGGTCTGGATCGCCAAGGACGCCAAGGTGTTCGCCTCCGCCTACATCGGCTCCCCCTGCATCATCGACCACGGCGCGGAGGTGCGCCAGTGCGCCTTTATCCGGGGCAGCGCCATCGTGGGCAAAAACGCCGTGGTGGGCAACTCCACGGAACTGAAAAATGTGGTGCTTTTTGATAACGTGCAGGTGCCCCATTATAACTATGTGGGCGACTCTGTGCTGGGCTACAAGGCCCATATGGGCGCAGGCTCCATCACCAGCAACGTGAAGAGCGACAAGACCCTGGTGGTCATCAAGGAGCCGGGCCATCCCATCGAGACCGGCCGTAAAAAGGTGGGCGCCATGCTGGGAGACCGGGTGGAGGTAGGCTGCAACAGCGTCTTGAATCCCGGCACCGTGATCGGGCGGGATTCCAACATCTACCCCACATCCTGCGTCCGGGGCGTCATTCCCGCAAACAGCATTTATAAGGATAAGGACAATATTGTGGCTAAGGTATGATGCCGGGAAAATGCCGGCGGCTATACACGACTGCCATACAGCGGAAAAATCCGGAGCAAGTATGCTCCGGATTTTTGTGTTAAATGGTGTGCCCCACGCGGCTCTTTCTTTTTTTGCCGTACCAGAGCAGGAGACCGACGTAGATCACCGCGCTCACAGCGCCGATGAAATAGGCAATGTTCCAGGGGATGTTGAAGCCGATCCGGGCGTTGGTGATATAGGTCACGGTGACGAACACATAAAAGGCGGCGGGGATCAGCGGGACCCAGCTCCATTTGCCTTTGTTGTTTTCAAACATCCAGACCACGATGGCGGCAAAGGCGAACAGGGACAGGGTCTGGTTGGACCAGGCAAAGTATCTCCACAGGGTATTGAAGCCGGAGGGGGACATCTTGGCAAAGACCAGGATCACGGCCACCAGAGCGAAGATGACCGAGGACAGGGCCAGACGCCTGCTGTTGGAGCTCTGGTCAATGTGGAAGGTGTCCGCGATGATGAGCCGCAGGCCCCGCAGGGCGGTATCCCCGGAGGTGATGGGCAGCACGATGACGCCCAGCAGGGCGATAATACCGCCCACATTGCCCAGAATGTCCCGGGAAATAATTCCGATGGTCTGGGTGGCCAGAGAGGGATCGGCGGTCTGTAAGCCCAGATTATACACGCCCATGGCTCCGGCGGCCCACACCATGGCGATAAAGCCCTCCAGGACCATCATGTTGTAGAAGGTCCCCCGGCCTTCTTTTTCGCTCTTCATGGTGCGGGAGATAATGGAGGTCTGGGTGGAGTGGAAGCCGGACAGAATGCCGCAGGCCACCGTGATGAAGAAAATGGGGATGAAGTGGTTGGCGCCGAAATAATCTCCGTAGGCAAACAGGGCGCCGTTCCAGTTGTCCCACAGGTTCAGCAGGGGATAGCCCTTGGCAAACAGGCCGATAAACACCCCAACGGCGGAGAACATCAGAATGGCGCCGAAAATGGGGTAGATCTTGCCGATGATGGCGTCGATGGGGAAAACGGCGGCGATCAGGTAATAGGCAAAGATCACGCCGTAAATGACCCAGGTGGAGACAGAGCCGGCCGCGCCGTCAAAGCCGAAAACCTGCACGGCCGCGATATCGCCGGGGGTGTAGATGAATACCGCGCCCACCAACAGCAGCAGAACGCAGGCAAACACATTGTACACAGTGAAAACGCCCTTGTTGATATATTTGCGGATCATATCGGGCATTTGGCTGCCCCCGTCCCGGAGACAGATCATGCCGGAAAAGTAATCGTGCATGGCCCCGCCGATGATGTTGCCGATGGGGATGGTGATGAAGGCGATCGGCCCGAACAGTATCCCCTGGATCGGGCCGATAATGGGGCCGGTGCCGGCGATGTTCAGCAGATTGATCAACTGGTTTTTCCACTTGGGCATAGGGATGTAGTCCACGCCGTCCTGCTTTGCGTACGCAGGCGTCTGCCGGTCGTCGGGGCGGAAAATATGTTCACAGAAGCGCCCATACACCGCGGCGCCGACGATCAGAATGGCCAGACCGATAATGAATGTTGCCATATGCTCAGCTCCTTGAAAAAAATTTCGGGTCGCATTCCATTGTATGAACAGAAGATAAACGCTGATGTGTTAGGAATGCGTTAAAAAATCGAATAGAGAAGGATGAACACAAAAAATCTCGTTCTTCTGCCAAATGAAGAACGAGATTATGTTAACAGTATTATGGCAATAAAATTATGTTAACTAATTGCCCACTTACAGCGCGGAGTGCAGCGTTTCCTCTTCCCCGACCGGCTCCTGGTCGAGGAGGGGGAGATGCTTGATGACCACGACTACAGAGATGAGCACACAGCCCAGACCTACCGGGAAATGGGCTTTGAAGATCCCGCCGACCAGGGCGATAAGGCCGAAAAGGGAGAAGGTGACGATGCTGCGCCTCCGGTGGGGATTGATTTTGACCAGCGTGGAAAACAGAATATACAGAAAAGCCAGGACGAAAACAGCGGCGGAGCCGGGCAGCAGGCCCAGCAGCACGCCGAAGGCGCAGGCGATGGCTTTTCCGCCCTTTTTCCGGCTGAAGGGGGCCAGGGCGTGGCCCAGAACCGGCGCGAGCATCAGCGGCGCGATCATGGGGTCGGTAAGGTCCCCGCCGGACAGCCGGCAGGCGGTGAACACCGGGAGAAAGCCCTTGCCCATGTCCAGCGCAAGGCACAGCAGCCCCATCTTCCAGCCGCAGTAGGTGAACACATTGGCGGCGCCGGGGTTGTGGTCCGGGCTCAGGGCGCAGACGTCCGTGTGGGCCAGCTTTTGAGGCAGAATGCGGCCATTCATGATTCCACCCATGGCAAAACCGATCAGGATGAAGAGCATCCACATTCCCCGGCTCATTGCGCGCTCACCCCCGTGAGGATGTCCGCAATATGCCGGGACGCGTCTGCGTGGATCGTTTTTTGCTGCATCGTTACCATCCTTTCCGCTGCTTTTTCGTTTCTTGCCAGATACCAGGCGGAGCTTGCCGCCTCGTCCAGCGTATCGGCCTTGACAGCCATGCCGTGTCCGGCGAAAAATTCGCAGTTTTTCGTCTCACAGCCCGGTATGCCCATGGCCAGAACCAGAGGGATGCCTACGGTGGCCGCCTCGCTGCTGGATATGCCGCCGGGCTTGGTAATCAGCACATCCGCCGCCTTCATATACACGTCCACTTTCCTGGTAAAGGTCACGGTCTGTACCCGGGGATCCCGGGCAAAGGCCGAATCGATTTTCTCCTTCATTTCGCTGTTTCTGCCGCAGAGCACCTGGATGCAGCTGCGCTCGTCGGCATGGGACAGGAGCTTTTCACACAGCTCCGACACATTCCCGCAGCCCACGCCGCCGGTCATCACCAAGATAAGCTTCCGGTCCTGCTCCAGAACCAGATAGTTTCTGGCCTCCTGTTTGGTCATGGGCCTGTTGAAGCGGGGACTGACCGGGATGCCGGTGCAGAAAATGCGCTCGGCAGGGATGCCCTGGGCCGCCACCTCCGGCTTCAGCTCCTCGTGGGGGATAAAATAGCCGGTGAGCTGGGTGTCGGAGAAAAAGGGGATGCAGGTATAGTCCGTCAAAACCCCGTAGCAGGGCACGGACAGCATCCCTTTTTTGTGAATACAGGTCATGGCCTCCATGGCGTACAGATGGGTGCAGACCACCAGGTCAAAGCCCTGCTCCGCAATAAAGGCGCAGAGGTTGTCCGCATACAGGGAATTGGCGTAATAGATGGGGGAGGGCAGCTCATGGGCGCTGTACCAGTCTCCCACCTTGTAGATCATGCCGAAGGCCGACGGGACCCTTTTGATAATATTGTTATAGGCACTGGCCACGGCTTTCCGGGCCTTTTCGCTGCCGAAGGCCACCGGGTCTGCCAATACGCAGTCCACGCCCCGGCTTTCCAGCTCCTCCTGGAGGGCGTAGGCCGCGCTGTTGTGCCCCTCGCCGGTACTGCAGCTTAATAAAAGAACTTTCATCTGTCTTCTCCCAAATGAAACATATATAATAGAGACAAAGTCTACTTTTTTATTGGAAATAGTATTACTTTTGCGACAGGTGTGTAGTATAATATCAATCAAGCAAATCCGCAATGGGCAAAGTGGATAAAAGCTGCTGCTTTTACCATAAAAAAGCGGAAAATGCGGTAAAAGTAACAGATGTGACAAAAAACGTATAATTTCGGGAGGTGCTTATGGACAGACGGGTGATCCGCACGAAAAAAGCGATACGCAACGCATTTGCGCAGCTGCTCTCCGTAAAAAAGCTGGAGGATATCACGGTCAAGGATATCGCGGAGCTGGCAGACATCAACCGCAAGACCTTTTACAGCTACTATTCCGGCGTCTACATGATCGTGGAGGAGACAGAAAACGAGATCGTGGAGACCTTTGAGGCGGCCATCCGGGACCTGCCGCTGGATAGACTGGTCAAGGAGCCTTATCTGCTGTTTTCCCGGCTCAGCGCCATCATCAACGCGGATATGGATTTTTACGAGCCGCTGATGAAGGCGGACCGAAGCTCCAATCTGCTCACCAAGGTCAGCGGAATGCTTAAGCAGAAGGTCAGAGAGTCCTACGCCGCCTTCAGTGGCATTGACGAGGCGACCTTCAATGTGATGGTGGACTTCACTTTTTCCGGCTTGTTCTCCGTCTACCAGAGCTGGTTTAACTCCGAGCGCCGCCAGTCTATTGAGGAGATCTCCAGAACCCTGGGCATACTCTGTTTTGAGGGCATCAACGGATTGAAAAAAGAATAGCAAAGAAAAAAGCAGCTCCGCTGCTTTCAAATCGTCGGCAAAGTCAAAATGACTTTGCCGACGAAGGGGATTCGCTTCGAACCGCGCATTTTTGTACGCCTGCGGCATACAAAAATGCACTCTCTACGCGCAAAGTGTTTTTCCCGACGTACACGCCGCCGGGAAAAACGGATTTGAATTTGTTTTCGGCCTGCGGGCCGAAAATGATGAAGTGGTTGTCTTCAGACTGAAAGCAGCTTTGTTGCTTTTTCTAATTATATTACATTATTACAGTGCATTCTGTTATCCCGTAGTAGGCAAAGCAGCGGAGGGCAGCATCACTGATCCGCTCGCCGCAGACCAGAATGGGCACGGCGGGGGGACAGCCCACATTGGCGGCGGCCAGCACCCGCCCACAGCTCTCTGCGGCGGGGACGATCTCGCTGGGGGACAGGGACGCCTCCCGGATAGACGTCACCCGCGCCGCCCGGCAAAAGTCCGGGGGCCTTTCCGAAAGAGCGGGACGCCGGGAGAGGGACAGCAGCGCATTTTCCAGCTGCTTTAGGCCCTCACTGCCGGTCTCGGTTGTCAGCATCAGCACCAGAAAGTCCGGGTCCGCAAACTCGCAGACAATGTTCTTTTCCCGCAGCAGCGCCGCAAGGGCCGTGCCGCTGTAGCCGTATTCCTTCGCGGCCAGGGTCAGCTTCAGCGGCTCATCCCCAATCAGGGTGTAGCCGTGACCGATGAGCCGCTCCTTCAGCGCCGCCGTCTCTTCCGTGAAGGCGGCAAGCCTCTCCCGGTAGCCCTCAGCCAGATAGCGGTTTGCCCTATCCAGAGACTGGAGGATCAGGTAGGAGGGGCTGGTGGAGCCGAAGAGACAGAGGGCGTTTTTTGCCTGACGGAGAAACAGCTCCGGCAGGCCGGACGCGATATGCAGGTAAGCCCCGCCGGTCAGCACCGGCAGGGTCTTGTGGGCGGAATCGCAGCACAAATCGGCCCCCAGGTCCATGGGGTGCCGGGAGCGGGGCAGAAATTTCAGGTAAGCGCCGTGGGCGTTGTCCACCAGCAGCAGCACCCCGTGCCGGTGACAGACCCGGGCAAGGCCCTGGATATCCGCCGTGTTTCCCAGATAGTCCGGGCTGGTGATATATACCGCCGCAGGCTTTTCCGGGGCCTGGGCCAGAAAGGCGTCCAGCTTTTCCGCATCGGGCCTGCATGTGAGATAGGACTCCTTTTCCTCCGGGTAAAGCCAGGTCACATCCAGATCCAGCAGGGCCGCCGCGCTGACAAAGGCCTTGTGGGCGTTTCGCCCGGCGGCGATCAGGGGGCGCTTCCCCTTTTGCCGGGCATACAAGACCGTGAGATACAGCATGGCGCGGATGCAGAGGGAGGAGCCTTCTGTGGAATAGAGGGTGGTGCAGCCGAAGAGGGCGGAGGCGTTTTCCTCACTTTCCCGGATGATGCCCGAGGCCTCATACAGACTGTCCGCCCCGTCGATCTCCGTCAGATCATAGGGCTCCGGCCCCAGCAGGGCCGCGCCCTTGTGCCCCGGCATGTGCAGCCGCAAAGCGCCGCTCTCTGCGTAGCGGCGGGCAAAGTCGCAGATGGGGGTGTTCATGCGTCCTGTGCGTCCAGCGCTCTGGCCGCGGCCACCATGATGGCGCACTCCATCCTCTTTCGGAACAGCCGGCAGCCGTATTCGTAAATGCCGGTGATGGCGCCGGTGGCGTGGTAGGCGTTGGCGGCGCAGCCGCCGGAACAGTAGAGCCTGGCCCAGCAGTCCCGGCATTCGGGGTGGGCGTAGACATTGCAGGCGGCAAATTCGGCCCGGCGCTCCGTGTTGGTCACGCCGTCCCAGATGTTGCCCAGCTTGAATTTCTCATCGCACACAAACTGGTGGCAGGGGTACAGGTACCACCAG
>SAMEA3663248__coassemble_313_pt1 | contig 18088 bp, 22 predicted proteins | sample SAMEA3663248__metabat2_low_PE_036 | metagenome-assembled genome bin SAMEA3663248 (sample SAMEA3663248) | pig gut metagenome | biome: pig gut; feature: pig-associated habitat; material: faeces | place: China | collected 2013 | reverse complement strand
CTCGTTGATTGTTACCTTAACCATGATTCAACCTCTTTTCTTTTATTATTTCCTTACTTGGTGCTTACTGTTTCTCAACCGCATCCGCGGGAATATACGAATGGTTACTGGCTCAGTCCCCTTACCCAGCTGTCCCAGTCGCGGTGCATATAGGTGTCGATGGCGATGGGGGTGCCGATATATTTGGGGTCGTGCCCTTCTGCCAGGAAAATGTCCAGCAGCTCCTTGCGCCCGGAAGTGTAGGCCACCGGAACGCCGGTGATCTGGGACACCTGTTTGATCATCTCATAGCCGTCCCGCAGTTCCTCCGGGCCGGTCATCTGGGCCAGGTTGGTGTTGTTGATCATTCCGGTGATCTTCAGCCGGGAGTGGAGCTCCATCTCCTCCTGAAGGTGGATGATCTTCTCCACCGTGCCTGCCAGCGGGCGGCGGATGTTGACCACGTTCAGCACCTCCAGCTCGCCGGGAGCCAGGGCCATGAAGTCCTCATGGTAGCGGCCAAGCGCCGTGGAGCCCACAGCGTCTCCGCCCACGTCAAACACCACGGTGTCCCAGTCCATGGCAAAGGCGGAGGCCACCTCCGCGGGCAGGGACAGGGTCTCAATGCCGGAGCAGGCGTAGTTGGGGGAGACGAGCCTGATCTCCTTCATGTTGACCAGCTTGCCGTGCTCGGCCAGGCGGAAATAGGTGTTCACCATGTCCAGATCCAGAAGCTCCGTGCGACCGTGCTGCGCCGCCTTCATGGCAAAGTTCATGGCCAGCTCGGTTTTTCCGCTGCCGTAGTTGCCGATCATCACATAATATTTTTTCATTGTATCGCCTGAACCCCCCTTTTCATTTTTACGAACTTTTTACATGATATATATTAACATTTGCAGCCTGTCCGCGTCAATGATCAATATGCCTATATTTTACCCTATTTAAATTGCAAATTGACGAACATAGAAAAGTTTTGCATCGCTCAGAAGGCACTTTTTCGATTTTTGCCCGTTTTTTGCACTCGCTCTCCTTGCTGTAGCGCGCTAAATCAAAAAGTACAGGCGGTTTTCCGCCTGTACTTTTTCATTCCATATTCATCGTTGAGACCAGTACCGTCACTTCATTGTCCGCCACATTGGCTATCCCGTCGCTGACGGAAAGGCGGAAAAGGCTGCCCTCTCCCACGCGGTATTTCAAAATACCGCTCTTCACAGCGCAGAGCATGGGGGCGTGGCCGGACAGCACACCCACCGAGCCGAACTCCGTGGGTATGGAGACGTAACTGACCATTTTCTCGTGGCTGTCGCCCTGGGCGGTGACCACGCTGAGTTTGATTCTGTCCGCCATTTTCCACCTCAGAAGCTGCCGCGCTTGGCGATCACGTCGTCGATAGTGCCGCAGAGCAGGAAGGCCTGCTCCGGCAGGTCGTCCACATCGCCGCCAAGGATGGCCTGGAAGCCCTTGATGGTCTCCTTCAGGGGCACATACTTGCCGGGGATGCCGGTGAAGTTTTCCGCCACATGGAAGGGCTGGGACAAAAAACGCTGTATTCTTCTGGCCCGGTTGACGGTGCGTTTATCCTCCGCACTCAGCTCGTCCATGCCCAGAACGGCGATAACGTCCTGAAGCTGGCGGTATTTTTCCAGCACGGTCTGTACGGCCCGGGCCGTCTCATAGTGCTCATGGCCCACAATGTCCGGCTCCAGCATACGGGAGCTGGAGGCCAGCGGGTCCACCGCCGGGTAGATGCCCAGCTCCGACACGGCGCGGGACAGCACCGTTGTGGCGTCCAGATGGGCAAAGGCCGTGGCCGGGGCCGGGTCCGTCAGGTCATCGGCCGGTACATAGATGGCCTGGACCGAGGTGATGGAGCCCTTTTGTGTGGAGGTGATGCGCTCCTCCAGCGTGCCCATATCCGTGGCCAGCGTAGGCTGGTAGCCCACGGCAGAGGGCATATTGCCCAGCAGCGCGGAGACCTCCGCGCCCGCCTGGATAAAGCGGAAAATGTTGTCGACAAAGAGCAGCACGTCCTGCCTGCGCTCGTCCCGGAAATATTCCGCCACCGTCAGGGCGGAGAAAGGCACGCGAAGTCTTGCGCCGGGGGTCTCGTTCATCTGGCCGAAGACCAGCGCGGTCTTGTCAATGACCCCGGACTCGTTCATCTCGTTCCACAGGTCGTTTCCCTCGCGGCTGCGCTCGCCCACACCGGCAAAGACGGAATAACCGCCGTGCTCGTAGGCCACGTTCCGGATCAGCTCCATGATCAGCACGGTCTTGCCCACGCCGGCGCCGCCGAACAGGCCGATCTTGCCGCCCTTGGCATAGGGTGTCAGCAGGTCCACCACCTTGATACCGGTCTCCAGCATCTCCTCTGCCGGTTTGATCTCCGTAAAGGCCGGCGGGTCACGATGGATGGGCATGTACTTCACCGCGTCCACCGCTCCCTTGCCGTCGATAGGCTCCCCGGCCACATTGAACATGCGGCCCAGCGTCCCCTCGCCCACGGGCATGGTGATGGTGGCTCCCGTGTCCACGGCGGGGCAGCCCCGGTAAAGTCCGTCGGTGGACGCCAGGGCAATGCAGCGCACGCCGCCCCGGCCAATATCCTGTACTACCTCGGCCTTTACACTGTGCCCATCAGCCAGGATCTCCACCGCCCGGCGAATCTCCGGCTGCTCGCCCTGGGGAAATTCAATATCGACCACAGGGCCGGTAACTCTTTTTACGATTCCTTTTCCCATAATGTTTTCTCCGTGTTCAGCGCCTGGCCTTATCCTGGCTCAGGGCATTTGCTCCGCCGATGACTTCGCTGATCTGGGTGGTGATCTGGGCCTGGCGCTGGGTGTTCATCTCCTGGGTCAGCTTCCGGATGATTTCATCCGTGTTGTCGGTGGCGGTGGTCATGGCGGTCATACGGGCAAAATGCTCGCCCGTCCGGGCCTGCAGAAGCGCCTCATACACTACATTTTCCACATAGAGATCGGCGACCCGCTCCAGCAGGCTCTCCCTGTCCGGCTCGAAGATATAATCCCTGGCTTTGACGCCCTTCAGGGGCACAACGGGCAGCAGCTGCTCATTTACGGCCTCCTGGCCCATGCCTTTGTGCCGCTGGTATACCAGCACGATCTTATCCGCCTGGCCGCTGCGGTACAATTCTTTGAGATAATCGGAGATCCTGCCGCTCTCTCCCCGGTCCGGCGTATCGCTCAGGTCCGGGAAACGGCGCTTCACGTTCAGGCCCTCCTGGGCAATGACGTCCTCGCCCCAGTGGCCGCAGACCACGGTGAAAAATTCCTTTTCCTCCCGCTTTGCCAGCTCTTTCATATAGCGCAGGATATCGCTGTTATAGGAGCCGCAGAGCCCCCGGTTGCCCACAATGAGTACATAGCACACCCGTTTTATTTCGGTGCGCGCCTGCATCAGCGCCTGCTCTGTCTCCAGTCCGCCGGAGCAGAGGCACTCCAGAATCCGGCGGCAGTGCTCCGCGAAGGGCTGCACCCGGTTCATGGTGTACTGGGTACGGCGCAGCTTTGCCGTGGACACCATTTTCATGGATTTGGTCACCTGCCGGGTGCTCTCCACGCTTTTGATCCGGGCCTTGATGGCGTATATGTTGGGCATCTGCGCACCTCCCCTCCGCCGGGTAGTATTAGCTGAAGTTTCTGCCGAATTCGCTTATCAGCTCCCTGAGCTTGCTCCGCTGCTCGTCGCTCAGCTTCTTTCCGCTGTCGATGATGGCGGTAAGCTCCGGCCAACTGCTGTGGATGAAGGGTATGAGTTCCCGCTCGTAGCGGCTCACACTCTTGATGTCAATATTGTCAATAAAGCCTTCGTTGGCGGCAAAGATGGCGATCACCTGGTCCGCCGCGTCCATGGGGCTGTACTGCTTCTGTTTCAGAAGCTCCGTCACCTTGCGGCCCCGGTTCAGGGCGTCTCTGGTGGCCTTATCCAGATCAGAGCCGAACTGGGCAAAAGCCTCCAGCTCTCTGTGCTGGGCCAGGTCCATTCTCAGCCGACCGGAGACCTGCTTCATGGCCCCCAGCTGGGCCGCGCCGCCTACGCGGGACACGGAAAGGCCCGGGTTCACGGCGGGACGGATGCCGGAGTTGAACAGCTCCTCCTCCAGGAAGATCTGTCCGTCGGTGATGGAGATGACGTTTGTGGGGATATAGGCGGAGATGTCGCCCGCCTTGGTCTCCACAATGGGCAGCGCGGTCATGGAGCCGCCGCCCTTCTCGTCGCTGAGGCAGGCTGCCCGCTCCAGCAGACGGGAATGGAGATAAAACACGTCGCCGGGGTAGGCTTCCCGTCCGGGCGGACGGCGAAGCAGCAGAGAGATCTCCCTGTATGCCACGGCCTGCTTGGACAGGTCGTCATAGATGATCAGCACATGGCGGCCCTTATACATGAAATACTCGCCGATGGCCGCGCCGGCATAGGGCGCGATATAGAGCATGGGCGCCGGCTCAGAGGCTGAGGCGCAGACCACGATGCTGTAATCCATGGCCCCGTTTTCCCGCAGCTTCTCCACGATGCTGGCCACGGTGGATTCCTTCTGGCCGATGGCCACATAGATGCAGATCACATCCTTGCCCTTCTGGTTCAGGATGGTGTCGATGGCGATGGCGGTCTTGCCCGTCTTCCGGTCGCCGATGATCAGCTCGCGCTGGCCCCGTCCGATGGGGACCAAGGCGTCTATGGCTTTGATACCGGTCTGCAGGGGGATCGTCACGGGCTTTCTGTCCAGCACAGCGGGGGCCGGGCTCTCGATGGGCCGTGTCTCCTCGGTCCGGATCAGACCCATGCCGTCGATGGGGCGGCCCAGAGCGTCCAGCACGCGGCCGATCAGCCCCTCGCCCACGGGCACCTCGATGATGCGCCCGGTGCGGCGGACCTCGTCTTCTTCCTGCACCTTGCCGTAGTCGCCCAGCAAAACCACGCCCACGTCGTCCTTTTCCAGGTCCATGACCATGCCGCGAAGCTCGCCCTCAAATTCGATGAGCTCGCCGGCCATGACGTCGGACAGGCCGGAAACCCGGCAGATGCCGTTGGAAAGGCTCTTCACCCGTCCGGTCTGGTATACGTCCACCCCGGCACGGACCTGGGACAGCTTCTCCTTCAGTGCCCCGGTCATATCCCCTTCCAGGGCGTCGCCCTGTTCCAGGCTCTTTTTCACCTGGCGGAGCATACCGGACAGACTGCCGTCAACCACGGTGTCCCCGATCTGCAGGCGCACGCCGCCGATCAGCGAGGGATCGGCCAGAGCCTCCGCCCTGACCTCTGCCGCGCCGAATCTGCTTTTTACCAGCGCAGCCACCCGCTCCACGTATTCCGGGTCGGGCTGTTTTTCCGCGCTGATCTGGATATGGACGGCCTCTCCCCGCTCCGCTCTCGCCAGATCGCAGGGGCTGGGGTTCAGCTCATGTTCAAGATATTCAATAAAGCGCTCTTTCAGCTGCGCTCTCTCTTTTGCCCGATCCTCGCCGCCCAGAAGTCTGCCTGCGGCCGCGGTAACGCTGTCCGCTGCCATGTCGGTCAGTTCTCTTCTGGCGTCGTACATCTCGTGCCGGTTCTCCCGGTTTGTCTCCCGCAGGACCTCATCGGCCGCAGCCTGGTCTCCGTCCTGCTCCCTGAGACTGTTCTCCCGGGCCCGATCCTCCGCGTCGCTGATGATCTGCCGGCGGAGTTTTTCTGCCTCCGCCCCGCTGGCCTTCAGATCGTCCTGCAAAGCGGCGGCGTTCTCTCTGGCCTGTTGGGCCCGCTCTAAATCGCCGGCTATCCTGTCCCGACGGCCTTTGAACATTTTCACAACCATTTTCCTGCCGACAAAGTACAATATCGCGGCAAGAACGGCGAAGTTCAACAGTCCGTAAAATATGTTCCATCCGCCCATATGTGGGACATTCCTCCTCTCCTGCTGATTTGTTTTTCCGCTTATTCTCCTGCGGCGTAACCGCTGCTGAGCAGCCTGTCGGCAAGCAGGGCGGCAAGCTCGGTCTCGCTGTCTCTGAGCTTCCCGGATTCACTCTCCTGAAGCCTGCAGACCTCTTCTCTTGCCCTGCTCCGGCTCTCCCCGGCGCTCTGCCGGGCCTGCTGCAATGCAGCTTCCCGGCGCTGCTCGTCCGCGCTCCGGGCCTGCTCCACGATGCTCTTTGCCTGGTCCATGCTCTCTTTCCGCCTGGCCTCCAGGAGCATCTCATTGGCCTGTACCGCGGCGAGAGCCTGCTTCTCCGCGTCCAGTCCCTCTTCAATGCGGGCATTGCGCTCGTCCATGAAGCGGATCAGCGGGTCATACAGAAAACGCTTGAGCAGGAAAAACAGCAGGAAGAAGCTTATCGCGGTCAAAACCAGCTCGGAAATATTTATGCTAAGCATACCGCATCTTCCTCCGAATACTTGCTTATTTTCGGCTTATATCTTGCCGACCAGCATAAAAGCGATGAGCAGAGCGTAAATGGTCAGCGCCTCGATCAGGCCCAGGGCCAGGATCATTGAGGAGCGGATCTGACCTGCGGCCTCGGGCTGGCGGGCGATGGACTCCATGGCCTTGGACGCCACCAGACCCTGGGCGATAGCGGGGCCGAACACGCAAAGGCCCATCATGATTGCAATTGCAAGAGCGATTGTTCCGGATGCCATAATATTTTCCTCCAAAAATTATATTTCTTATTTTTAATTTATCGTATCAGTGCTCTTCCTCTACGGCCTCAGACACATAGATGGACAGCAGCATGGTGAACACCATGGCCTGGATCATGCAGAACAGCAGGCTCAGCACGTTCATCAGCACAGGCAGCAGTATGGGGAAGATGTTGTAGAGCTGCTCCACCACCATCTCCTCGCCGTACAGGTTGCCGTAAAGACGCAGGGCCAGCGAAAAAGGCCGGACAAACTGCTCGATCAGGTTCAGCGGCAGCATGAGAATAAAGGGTGTGACAAAGCTGAGCAAATAGTGCTTCAGTCCCCGCTCCCGGATGCCGATGGTGTGCGTGGTAAAAAAGGCAATAATGCCGAGGGCCGCCGTTACCGACAGGCAGGCCGTGGGCACCGCGAAGCCCTTGAAATGCCCCGCTCCCGGCAGCAGTCCCGAGTAGTTGCAGACCACAATAAAAATAAAGTAGGTGGCAAAAATGGGGAAATACTTTTTCGCCGTTTTCGCGCCCATAATGCCGGCAAAATAATTTTGCAGGCTCTCCACGGCCATCTCGGCAATATTCTGCAGCGGGCCGGGCACATCTTTCAGTTTTCTTGTGGCAAGAATGGACAGAACGGTGAGGATCAGTATAATGACCCACATGGTCGTAAGGGTACTGGTGATCTGCACCGGGCCTATACTGAACAGCACATTGGTTCCTTCCATCATATCACCTCCGTCTCCGTTGATCACAACGTTTGTATTCTATCGCATTTCGCAGCAAAAGTAAATGTCTTTTCTGTACATTCCGGGGGATTTTGTATATTTTTTCACATTCACAGCCGGCCTTTGGCCCACATCCAGCTGAAGGCCAGGGCCCAGGAGCCGAAAAGGGTGGTTTTCTGCCGCTCCAGTATCTCGCTGCGGGTATACCAGCGGGCCTCGATCTCCTCGCCGGTGGCCCTGTCCGGGTGGAATTCCCCCTCCGCCGTGACAAAGATGCAGATAGTCCGCTCGTCCCCGATGCCCACAGTGCAGGCCGCGGCGGGCAGGATCTCCCTGATCTCCACCAGGTCCAGCCCGGTCTCCTCCTTCAGCTCCCGCCGGGCACACATCTCCGGCGTCTCCCCCGGGTCGATCAGTCCGCCGGGAAAGCCGTAGATTTTCTGGCCCAGCTCCATGCGGTACTCATGGATGAGTGCCATGTGTTCGTTTTCCCTGTCGGTGACGATCATCACCACCGCGTCCGCCGGGTGGTTTACCAGCTGGTCAAAGCCCTCGATATCGTCCCTGCGGCTGACCATCTCATAGCAGCGCTCCGCCCCCAGCAGGTCCACATAGTGCAGGTCATAGCGGTGCAGGAATTTCCCGCCGTCCTTTTTTTCTATACTTTTGAATTCCATTTTTAAGCCTTTCCTGTACAAACAGCTGATATATGTCTGGATTATACCATATTATCTGCCCTGCTTCAATCGCTTCGCCGCCGGAGAAAAGCTGTTTTTCGTTCTATTGACAAGCGGCGAATCTGCTGATAAACTACATGAACATAGTATTTTAATAGGATTATCCGAACCAATAACAGGAATAGGGGGATCACCGCCATGTGCAACCGTGTGGGGCCGGAGGGCGAGATCGTCTTTGCCGGCCAGTCCCTGGTCGCCGGGCCGGACGGCGGTCTGCTGTTCAAGGCGGACGGCAGAGAGGGCCTGCTTATCGTGGACGTGCCCCTGGAAAAGGCGGCCCGGGAGCAGGCGGGGCGGCCCTGGCTCACGCTTTGAGCAAAAACGGCAATTGCACAAAAGCCGTTCCTGATTTATAATTTTTGTCAATACTACGATATAAAGAGGTGGGATCATGCGCAGGCAATTTCAGGAGATCCTTGCGCTTGTCCGCGCCGGGGAGCCGGCGGAGCGCAGTTTTACCGTGGAGGACACCGAGTATGTCCGCAATTTTTACCCCAGAGAGCGCCTTATCCTTTTAGGCTGCGGCCATGTCTCCCAGCCGGTGTGTCAATATGCCGCCGATCTGGGCTTTGCTGTGACCGTGGGACAGGCCCTGGTTTTGTACGACGGTGACCTGGTCGTCGGCGGCACCATTTCCCTGATGCCTGAAGAAAAATAAGGGAAGCTCTGATTAAATCAAAGTGTCCCAGATTTGCGGCAGAAATTTTTGCTGGCGAGGAAGAAAAGTGCAGGAATACTTTGTGTATTTCAAACTTTTCTGACGACGTCCAGCGGGAATTTATGCCGTGAAGATGGGTGCTGGGATTAAATCAGAGGTTCCTAAGAACTGGATGTGATTTTTTGGATAAAACCCCCGGATGCGGGCAAAAACAGTGCGGCGCCTGCTGCGGCGGCTCCTGTTCGGGCTGCGGCGGCACGCTGCAGCTGACCCAGGGCGAGATCGACCTGCTGTTTCGCTTCGCCCAGATCCCCTTTCTCCCCGTGGCCCGGCAGGCCGGTTCCGAGCAGCCCGTCTGCATGGAAGAGGGCGAGGCGCGCTGGGAAGAACTGTCGCCCATCATCAGCGCCCTTTCCCAAAAGGGGCTGATCCGCCTGGATTATGACCTGCCCCTTACCCATTTTGATTACGCGGAATACCGGGACTTTCCCCTGCGTGGGAGCATGGCCCTGACCGCCGCGGGGCAGCAGGCGGTAGATCAGCTGGAGATACAGGGAATCGAGGAAGAGAGCGATGCTTAATCAATTTTCAAGGACACAGCTCCTCCTGGGCCAGGAGGGCATGGAAAAGCTGTACCGGGCAAGGGTTGCGGTGTTCGGGATCGGCGGGGTCGGCGGCTACACCGTGGAGGCTCTGGCCCGCAGCGGCGTGGGCACGCTGGATCTGATCGACGACGACAAGGTCTGTCTGACCAACCTGAACCGGCAGATCTTCGCCACCCGCAAGACCGTAGGCCAATACAAGGTGGATGTGGCCCAGCAGCGGATATTGGAGATCAATCCCAAGGCCGTAGTCCATACCTACAAGACCTTTTACGCGCCCCAGACGGCGGAGCAGTTTGACTTCAGCCAATACGACTATGTGGTGGACGCCATAGACACCGTCACCGGCAAGCTGGATCTGGTGGAGCAGGCGGAAAAGGCCGGCGTCCCCATCATCAGCAGCATGGGCGCCGGAAACAAGATGGACCCCACGGCCTTTGAGGTGGCGGACATCTATGAGACCTCCGTCTGTCCTCTGGCCCGGGTCATGCGCAAGGAGCTGAAAAAGCGGGGCATCAAAAAGCTGAAGGTGGTCTACTCCAAGGAGCCCCCCATGACCCCCATTGAGGACATGGCCATCAGCTGCCGCACCAACTGCATCTGCCCGCCGGGGACGGCCCGGAAATGCACCCAGCGGCGGCAGGTGCCGGGCAGCAACGCCTTTGTGCCCTCGGTGGTGGGGCTGATCATCGCAGGAGAAGTGGTAAAAGACCTGACCGCCATGGGAGGCAGACCGTGATCTATCTGGATTATACGGCCAACACCCCGGCGGACCCCGCCGTGCTGGAGGCCTTTCTGCATACAGAGCAAAACTACATCGGCAATCCCAATTCCAACCACCCCGCAGGTCAGGCGGCCCGGGAGGAGATGGCCCGGGTCACCGATTCCATCGCGGCCATGCTGGGCGTAAGCCCGGCGGAGATCATCTACACCTCCGGGGCCAGCGAGTCCAACAATCTGGCACTGAAGGGCGTGGCCCAGGCCTCCCGGCATATGGGCAGACATATCATCTCAACCGCGCTGGAGCACTCCTCGGTGGGTGGGACCCTGACCGCTTTGCAGAGCCAGGGCTGTGAAATTGACCTGGTGGATATCCGCCCTGACGGGAAGATCGACCTGGAGCAGCTGCGGGAGCTGCTGCGCAAGGATACCATATTGGTCTCCGTCTGCGCGGTGGACAGCGAGCTGGGCACGGTGCAGCCCATCCGGCAGATCGTCCAAATCCTCAAGGATTTTCCCAACTGCCGTCTCCATGTGGACGCCACCCAGGCCGTGGGCAAAACGGAGCTTGTGCTGGAGGGTGTGGACACCATGAGTATCGCGCCCCACAAGTTCTACGGCCTCAACGGCAGCGGACTGCTGCTGAAACGAAAGGACCTGGTCATCGAGCCCCAGATCCACGGGGGAAGCAGCACCACCATCTACCGCAGCGGGACCCCGGCCCTGGCGCTGGCAGTCTCCGTGGAGAAGGCCCTGGCGCTGACGCTAAATAACCAGGCCCGGCGGATACAGGTCGTCAATGAGCTCAACAGGGAACTTCGCGCCGCCCTGTCCCGGTACCCGATGGTGCGCATCAACAGCCCGGAGGACGCCGTTCCTCACATTCTCAATCTCAGCGTTACCGGCGTAAAGGGCACCGCTTTCCAGCGGGCACTGGGAGAAGAGGGCGTCTGCGTATCGGTCAAATCTGCCTGCTCCACAGACGGCACCCCCTCCAAGGCGGTGTTCGCCGTCAGCCGGGACCGGAAAAACGCCCTGTCCTCCTGGCGGATCAGTCTGAGCCATCTGACCACCCGGGAGGAGCTGGCCCAATTCATGCAGGCTTTTGACCGCTGCTATCACCGGCTGGCCGCTCACTCCCTCTGATAAAAGAAAAGCCGCTCTCCTTCACAGAGAGCGGCTTTGGTATTCTTTTGCTATATCACGTAATTGTCACCGGCGGAGTCCGGCAGTACCAGGTCTGACAGCAGGATACCGTCCAGATACTCGTTGATTACCTTGTCCAGCCCCTGCCACATGGGCAGAGTACGGCATTCCGCCGCTCTGGTGCAGGGCAAAGCCCCCTCTTCAAGACAGGAGACCGGGGCGAGAGACTCCTCTGTCAAGCGCAGGATCGAGCCCACCGTGTACTGCTCGGGGGCTTTGGTCAGCTTATATCCGCCGCCTTTTCCCCGCAGGCCATCCAGCATTTTCGCCCTTACCAGTATCTTGATGATGCTCTCCAGATATTTTTCCGATATCTCCTGCCGCTCCGCGATCTCTTTGAGCGGGATATAACCTTCGCTCTGGTGCTCCACAAGATCGATCATCACGCGCAGAGCATAGCGCCCCTTCGTTGAAATCAGCATGTTTGATCCCTCCAAATTGATTAAACCTATTATACAACATGGTTTATGGGGTTTCAAGAATTTTTTATCTGGCCTTATACTTTTAGCCTGAACTGGTTATTTTAATATGCTCAGAATCTGATATTATATTCCTACCATTTCGGTATGGAGGTAGCAAAAAAATGGAGAAATCAAGATATGAACTGAATAAAGAACTTGCCCAAATGCTCAAGGGCGGCGTCATCATGGACGTGACCACGCCGGAGCAGGCCCGGATCGCTGAGGCGGCAGGCGCCTGCGCGGTCATGGCGCTGGAGCGTATCCCTGCGGATATCCGCGCCGCCGGCGGCGTGTCCCGTATGAGCGACCCGAAGATGATCAAGGGCATACAGGAAGCGGTGTCCATCCCGGTCATGGCCAAGTGCCGTATTGGCCACTTTGTGGAGGCCCAGATTCTGGAGGCCATTGAGATCGACTACATCGACGAGAGCGAGGTCCTCTCCCCCGCCGACGATGTGTATCATATCGACAAGACCAAATTCAAAGTACCCTTTGTCTGCGGCGCCAGGGATCTGGGCGAGGCTCTGCGCCGCATCGCCGAGGGCGCATCCATGATCCGCACCAAGGGCGAGCCGGGCACCGGCGACGTGGTGCAGGCTGTGCGCCACATGCGCGCTATGAACGCGGAGATCCGCCGGGTGCAGAATCTCCGGGAGGACGAGCTGTTTGAGGCGGCAAAGCAGCTTCAGGTTCCGGTGGACCTGCTGCGCTATGTCCACGAAAACGGCAAGCTCCCCGTTGTGAACTTTGCCGCAGGCGGCGTGGCCACCCCTGCCGACGCTGCGCTGATGATGCAGCTGGGCGCGGAGGGCGTGTTTGTCGGCTCCGGCATCTTCAAGTCCGGCAACCCGGCAAAGCGGGCCGCCGCTATCGTCCAGTCCGTCACCAACTTCACCGACGCCAAGCTGATCGCCAGGCTGTCTGAGGATCTGGGCGAGGCCATGGTGGGCATCAATGAGAACGAGATCGCCCTGCTGATGGCTGAACGGGGAAAATAACATGCGTATCGGAATACTTGCGCTCCAGGGCGCCTTTGTGGAGCACGCCGCCATGCTGGACCGGCTGGGCGCGGAGCATTTTGAGATCCGCCAGCGCCGGGACATCGAGCAAAGCTTTGACGGGCTGATCCTCCCCGGCGGCGAGAGCACCGTTATGCGCAAGCTCCTGCACGATCTGGACCTGTTCGCCCCTCTGCAGCAGCAGATCCGGGAGGGGCTGCCCGTATTCGGCACCTGCGCGGGGCTGATTTTGCTGGCAAAGTCCGTGGAGGGCGGGACGCCCTGCTTTGAGACCATGGATATCTCCGTCCTGCGCAATGCCTACGGCCGTCAGCTGGGCAGCTTTTACGCCGAAGAGCCCATGGAGGGCCTGGGCCGGGTGCCCATGACCTTCATCCGCGCCCCCTATATCCGCTCGGTCTCCGGTTCAGCGGAGGTGCTGGCCGTGGTGGACGGGAATATCGTAGCCGCCCGCCAGGGAAATCAGCTGGTCACCGCCTTCCACCCGGAGCTCTGCGATGATCTGCGGGTACATCTGGTTTTTCTGAACATGATCCGGGATAAAAATTGAAGTCCTGATAAGAAATTGCCGCCGGAAAACCGGCGGCAATATTTTTCCATATCAGCCCCGCTCCGCGTTGTGGAGGGATCCTTTTATCTCCGATAGAATGCCTCGATGGCCCGGGCGAAAAATTTGGAAGCGCCCGGGCCGTATTTCCGGTCGATCTCCGGGGCCACCAGCTCGCTGCGGTAAGACCGGGCCAGAGAGAGCATCATGCCCTCTTCCTCCTTCATCTGCAAAAGCTGCTTCATCACAAAGCCGGTATCCCGCCTCGCTTTTCTCCGTGGGCCTGAGCAGCCCGATCTCATCGTAATAGTGAAGCGTGCGCACGCTGATGCCTGTGATGGCTGAAATTTCTTTTACCGTTCTCATGTTCTCCGGCCTCCCTGTTCCTGATGGGATTACTTTATACTAATTCTTGATAAAAATCTTTAATATCAGCTTGGTCTATTGGCGCAATACTGCGTTATCGTCACTTGCCATACACAAAGTATGGCGGCGCTCCTCTGCCTTGTCTTGCACCAATATCCCTTCGCTGCTGATTCAATCTTTCTATCAAGAATTAGTATTACTCTATGACGTTCCGTGAGAGTCAAGGATTTTTTTGCGATTTTTCCGCTTTTCTTTTCCAACGCAGCCGGTTCTACCGCTGGTCGGTTGCGTTTTTGGCCCTCTCATTAAAATATTTGCATAAAATATCCCTGCGCGGCTGGGCCGCGCAGGGATAAGTTCTGACTGGGTTAAATTTTTCTGTCTCTCACCTGAGAGTCGTAGTGCTTGTTCAGGAAGGGGCGGATCACATAGTAGATGAGCTTATTCTCCCCGTTGAACATGTACAGGGCAAAGGTGGCCACAAAGGCGATCAGTGCCACAAGCAGGGTCTTGCCCAATATCTTGAATAAAACTTTCCAAAATTTCTTCATTGCCTATCCGCCTTTCTTAATATGCCTCGGAGTCGTCAAACTCAACGATGGTGGGGTCAAGAGGCTTCTCGTTGAGCACAACGGACATATAGTTGTTGACGCAGTTTCTCATGGCCTGGCGGGAGACGGTGCGGCAGTCCTCCAGATCGTGCTCGATGAAGATGAAGTGGAAGCCCAGATCTCTGGCCTGCTCCTCCATGACCGCGTGGACGCCCAGCATACCCTTGCAGGCGATGTTGTCGTTGAAGAGGACCATGTCGCAGTTGAAGTTCTTTGCCCACTCCCACACGGCGTTCACATTGTCCCAGCCGCCTACGGCGTGGTGGCGCATAACGCCCTTTTCGGAGAAGAGGGCCAGATCCTTGATGGCCTGCTCCGGGTCGTCGGTGCTGATCATGTTGTGGCCCATGGTGGAGTCCATATTCAGCACGATATTGATGCCCCAGCAGTTCTGTACCCAGGTGGGGAAGTCGGTGTAGTACACGGCGGAGGGGCCCCACAGGAAGGCGCGGTGGCGGGTCTTGCCGCCGAAGGGCTGGTACCGCTCCTCGTAGGCCTTGCGCATGATCTTGATGACCTTCCGGTCGGTCTTGGTGAAGTAGTCTTCCTGGCCGTTGACAGAGGCCCAGGAGTACAGCCGGTACAGGGTCTCCGCAATGCCCACCAGAGCGGAATAGGGGGTCTTGAAGTAGTCCCACTTCTCCAGCTCGATGGTGTTCTGCTCGTTCATATGCTTTGCCCGGGCAAACAGCGCGTCCCAATCGTACTTTACGCCGTATTCCTTCTCGATAAAGTCGATGGCGTCTTTCAGCTCCTGGGTGGAGTAGGGGTGTGCGCCCGGCTCGTTGTGGATCATGGCCATGGTGACGGGCTGGTCAGGCAGACCCAGACGGCGGCGCTGGAACATGGAGGTGGCCTCAGAGGCGTTGCAGGGCATGTTGGTGGTCAGGAAGGCCTTGCCGAAGATGGGGAAGGCGTCGTCAATGGCCACGCCGGTCTCCGCCGCGCAGCGGGAACACACGTCGGCAGGCAGGCCGTAGGCCTCGGCCACGTCGATGTAGTAGGGCTCGATGTGCTGGTCAACGTCGCAGATGATGAACTCAGGCAGGGTCTGCAGGGGGATGGGGATCAGCTCTTTGAAGCCGGCCATGAACAGCGGAGGCAGCACCTCGTCCATGGGTACCATCACGTCGCTGAGGGGGCCGCCGCCCAGGCGCTTGTCGTTTGCCAGGACCAGGGCGATCTTCTTGGTCAGGCTCTGCACGATGGCGTGCATGTTCTTGTGGGCAATACGCAGCTCATAGCCCCGGTAGCCCTCAAACAGACGGTCAATAAACATGAAGGTGCCCAGATAGGAGCCCATCCAGCGGTATTCCCAGAAGCCCTTCAGGCAGGGGATGGGGGCGGAGCCCACCATCAGCGCCATGGAGCCCAGGTTCTTCAGCCACTGGGTGTAGTCATAGAAGGTGTCCTTCACTCCGCGCCATTCGCGGTATTTGGCAACGCCGGTCTTGTCGTAATAGCGGTCACGCTGGCCGCCCAGACCGTTCTCGGCCCGCCAGATGGGATCAAAGCGCTGAAGCTTTTTATCAATGGAAGCGATAAGCTTGTCAGTTATCTTCATTTCACTTGCCTCCCTGAATGTTCTTGATTTCCAGCGACTCGATAAAGGCCTGGAAGCGGGTGCGCAGCTGGCCCACGGCGCCCAGGGCGTATTCCTTCTCGATGGTGCAGGTGGGGATGTGCAGCTCGTTGACAAAGATATGGGAGGCCAGGACCTTCTCATAGCTCCAGAACTCGCAGAACTTCATGTTCTCGTAGATCACACCGTCGGCCTTGAATTCGTCCACCAGGCGCTTGACCTCGCTGGTGCGCTGGTCGATCTTCATGCCGTCCATGAAGCGGGCACACTGGTTCCAGTGCAGGTAATGGCGGCAGATGGCGTCAAACGCGGTCTCGCCGGGCAGAATTTCGATCTGCTCCCGGCTGGGGAAACTGCCGAAGCAGTAGCGGTCGGCCACCACCATGGCGCCGCAGCTTTCGATGAGCTTGGTGAAGTCCGGATCGTCGATCTCGGAGCCCACCAGAGCCACTCTGGCCCGGTAGGGGAATTTCTCCTCCGGCTCGCGGGTTTTGATCTCTTCCAGGGTCTCCTGCAGGTAGGGCAGGATGAGATAATGGGGGCATACCTGGCTCACCAGCTGGATCACATGAAACTCGTAGCCGGTGATGGGCGGGTTGTCCAGCTTTCTGTAGTCGCCGATCTCGGTGATGACCCGGCTGATCTCGTTGTGGTCAGCGATGGCGGCTCTCATGGCCTCCTCAGACACGTCCACGCCGAAGCGCTTCTCCAGCTCATCCACCACTTTCAGCTTGAGCTGGGCCTTGTAGTAGTCCAGGTTGGTTTTGTTCCCCTTCATGGGCGGGTCGATCTGGGTGACAAAGAAGCCGTCCTTCTTCACCAGGTCCAGCAGGAAGAAGTGCTCCTCCATACGCTCCATGGCGGCACAGTTTTCCGCGCCGAAGAGGGCGTCCAGATAGCTGTATCCGCCTTCGATGGCCCGTTCCAGGATGGAGCGGACATAGGGGCAGGTGCGGTTGGTCATATAGTAGCTGGCCACGTCCGTGGAAGTGCAGCGGGGGGCGCGCAGGCGGCTGGAGAAGCAGCCGGGCAGGTTGAGCAGGGTCTCCGGAATGTAATAGCAGTTATATCCCAGGGCACGCTTCCCATCCTCGACCGCCTTGGTCACCAACTCGTTTTGGGCCTCCTGCAGCAGATTCTCAAAGTAAATCAGATGCTTCAGGTCTTTCAAGCAATACACCTCTTTTTCCGTTTTGACATGAAATTATTTCCGGCTTAGTCCGTAGAAATTTTAACATGTTCGTTCAACATCGTCAAGACTTTATGGTCGGCAATATGTCACCTTGGGCTAAATTGTCTAAAAACGCGGGGTTTTCCCTGCCAGAATATCCCTTTTACATGCTTTTGAAAATTTACTGTGGATTCATTTTTATTTTCATTTATCCTATTGCGCGATTGCAAGAAAAATGGTAAGCTATTGGTACATACAAGAAAAGGAGCGTGGTTATCTTGGTTAAGATCATCATGGGACTGAAGGGCTCCGGCAAAACCAAAAAGCTGGTGGAGCTGGTGCGCGAGGCCGTAAACGAAGGCAACGGCGACGTTGTCTGCATTGAAAAGGACAGAAAGCTCACTTACGACATCCCCTATCAGGCCCGTCTTATAGACGCCGGTGCATACGCCATCGGAACATACGAATTTCTTAAAGGCTTCATCAGCGGCATTCATGCCGGCAACTACGACATCACCCATGTCTTTGTGGACAACTTCTACAAGCTGGTAGAGGACAAATCTCCCGAGTCCTTTGATGCCTTTATCGCCTGGCTGGACACGTTCTCCGAGGCGGAGAAGATCGAGTTTGTCATCAGCGTCTCCGCAGACGCCGAGACCGCAAGCGAGAGCGTAAAGAAGCACTTTATTTGATTATATATTATGAAAACACTGGCGGACAAATGTCCGCCAGTGTTTTCATTGAGACTATCAAAAACTATACTTCAGTCGTCGACAGCAGAGTCGCGGGGGAGCGCGAGGGGTAGCGAAGCGGCGCTGCGGTAGTGAATGACATGCCGGTGGCATGTCAGAGCCGCAGCGTGACCGAGCCTCAGCGAGACCAAGGCCCCTTGCTCGCCTTGCCGCAAAGCCATTTGCGGGCCTGTTTCGCGACGGCCCGCAGACGGCGCGGCTGCGGAAATTGCGCATCGCTTTCTTCTGCCGCAGGCAGCAGCGAAGCGCAATTCTCGCAGTTCAATAACCCGCCGCAAAAAAGCTTGATTTTTCAAGCTTTTTGGGCGAAGCAGCGT
>SAMEA3663248__coassemble_306_pt1 | contig 18333 bp, 16 predicted proteins | sample SAMEA3663248__metabat2_low_PE_036 | metagenome-assembled genome bin SAMEA3663248 (sample SAMEA3663248) | pig gut metagenome | biome: pig gut; feature: pig-associated habitat; material: faeces | place: China | collected 2013 | reverse complement strand
AAACTATGTCTCTCTTTTTTGCTTTCTAAATTTGCGCAATTTATTATACCTTATCAGCCCGTACTGACATCCGATCAGTACGGGCTTTCCGGCTTTCGTTTTTATTCCCACTCGCTCCCGTCAAGCCTATTCTAAACAGGTTTGCTTATAGGATTTAGCACAGATTATTTGTATTGCTTTCATTATTCAGGTAGCATGGGCTATCTGATTTTTTGTTGCCATAGCGTTGCCACTCAGCGAAGTTTGTCAAATGTGGTATCCAAGATAATCCATAGTGAAAATCAGAAAGTAACATATTGCCGTTTCATAGTCTACGTTTTCTTTCTCGCTGATGTCCTCGATGAGTCGTCCTTGAAATTTATCAAGTTTCAAATCAATAACAGGACTTGAAAGAGTATCCCATACTCTCTCGGGATTGTCATGTCCCCAAAGGTCAAATGCAATCGAAGCATAGCCCGCTTTAAGGATTTTTTGATAAATGTCACGGTTAACTGCAAAAGTGACTGCATCTTCCGCCGATAGGTCTTTTTCTCTCATAATGATCCGTATCATATCCTGTGCCGCTGCGTTGTTCTTCAAATCTAATTTCATTGATAATTGCCTCCAATCCCTATTATTAAAAGGAAATCAAAACGGAAGATCCTCACTCTCGTCTTCGTACTGGTCGATGTGTGATATAGTTGAATCTTCAGAAAGCACAGCTATTAAATCGACTACACGTTGGTATAATTCGTCAAACGTTAGAATTTGCACATTATTTAAGCTATTGCGAAAGTTCTCAAAAGCAGCAATTTGTGTTGAGTCCATAGATTCAAGCTTGCCTATAACAACAACACATTTCGGGGAAAGTACTTCAAATTGAGAAGCATTTTGGTGACATAGGGTATAGTAGGATTTTGTAAGATTATCTCGGTAATTCAGAACCTGATTTACTGCACCGCTCAGCTCGTGGCTAAAGCTGTAAGTACCACGATACGAGCTCCCGATTATATCTGTACAAGGGGTTTTGATTTCAATTAGAGCAACATTTTGCGATAGCCGGTTTTGATATATGAAGTCGCATAGATTGCCACCGCTATTGTCTACGCCCTTGCCTCCGACATAGGCTTTATCAGAAAAGATTGTGCAAGGACAGGCAAATACTTGTGCCAGAACCCATTGGTTTTCCTTGAAAACGGTAGTTTGCCAGAATTCCTCGCTATTATTATCAAGATTCTCTTCCATGAGTGTAGCAACTCGCTGAAGTTTTTCAATATTCAGCGATGTTGTTAGGTGTTGTAGATTCTCGTCCTGTAATTCCATAAGACTTTTCTTCAACGACTCAAGTGATTCAGTTTGAGTAATCAACCTTAGCAGCGTTTTGACGAGATCAAAATTCTCCGCATTTCCAATCATTCGAGCTGCTGAAGGATCATTTTGAATTATAGATAAAAAATGTCGAAAGGTACTATCAACTCTGGCATACGTAGCTACTCCGTAAGGAATTACGCCCATATTATCATAGAGTTCATACAGTTGCTTCAAACCGCAAAAGAGTTCATATGTTTCAGATGTATTGAGTTGCAGTTCCATCCATTCGCCAGTTTTTATTGACTTGCGAGATACCTTGTCCGTAGGGAAAGAGTGTTCCTTCCTCGGCTTTCTTTCATACACCAATTTTCCGGAAACGGATTTTTGAGGATCTTTTTCGTTTGTTACAAGTGTTGGAAGAAACCTAAATCTAAGAGAATCTGTCTGATTCAATACAACGGGCGATGTATCCGCTGTAACTGAAGAGGTGGACACAACCTCAACTGAGTGTGTTGTCATATCCTTAAGTTCATGACTATCCGTGAGTTGCAGAGGTATTTTCATGTGATTCACCATACTCTTATAAAGACACTGATTTTATATTTCAACGCTGATTGTTCCATCATTAAATTGTTTGGGGTATGAAAGTCTCAATATGGTTTGAGAAAATATGACAACATACCCATATACAGTGCCCTCACCAAAACGATCATGTAACAAGGTTTTTCCATCAGGGCAGAAACTTACTTCATCTGGCAAAGATCTCAAATATGGCAGTTTGATTGTTTTTGTAGCACACTCTGGGAAGTTCGCCTCAATCGCTACAACCTGTCCTTCACCAAACGTTGTATGCCGAACGATAGCACCAGCCGGAACGAAGGGCGCTTCATCAGGCTTTTGCACAACAATCTTGCTTATGATCTCAGTCGCCTTGTCGGAAACCGTTGCATCAATATACTGCTTCCACGCAGGTGCCTCCAGTATATCCCGCCTCGACTCGCATTTAAGAATTAAATCTCTAAGCTGTTCAGGATTTGCCTTTTCTGCCTCAAACATTGCGATGAAATACTTCTGGAATTGTGCCAATGTCAAAGGTACGATGTCCAGACGTTGCTTTACATCTCCCTTTGCATACCAAATGCCATGTCGAAATGTCTCGGCAGTGTTAGTGTCAATACGCACTGCAATAAACATTCCATAGACAGGCTTATCGTACTTTAGAACTGCATCCGAAACATGGCGGCGAACGGGCTCACCCTCCATAGCTTCTTGACGAGAGGACGTAGACATAGTGACTTCGGTTAGAATGGTGAAATCATTAAACTCGCAGTACAGATCACCCTTGCCGCCGCCCGCTGCTGAAACTGGCATAAAATCAGAATCCAATTTGAAACCACGGACTTCATAAGGCTTATTAACCATGTGATCAATGGCTAAAGCAGCTCGCCAAAGCGTCCACTCAAGGTAGGCAGGAGTTTCGTCCTTAGGTACCTCAATGGCGTTATCTTCGTCATATACCAGCTTGCCCCCGCCTCTAATCAGCAGAGTCATGTAGTCTCTGATTTCCTGCCACTGGTTGCACTGATCATTTGCATATTGAATTTCATCTGTTTGAGCAAGAATATTCTCAAGCCGCTGCCGCGCGATATTAATTTCTGCGGCAGTGCTTAGTGGGAGATCAGAAATATCAAACAAGATATGCCGCTCTCGCATTTGTTTAATCAGATCGTCAAGCAAAGACTTGGCAATATCTGCGTTATCAGTAGGCAGAGGAGCACCGTTGCAGAGTGTTTTATACAGCTCCATTATCGGCACGGCACTTGCAGTTGCTTTTGCAAGTTTTTCTGCCAACACATGCTTTGTCGGGACAATAATAAGCCCTCTGCCTTTTCTTTGGAAAATTCCAGAAATACGGAGATACCGCATATTCATATCGCTATAATCTAAGAAATTATCAGGCTTTTTGTCGTAATTTTCGCCTCTGGCTGCAATTTCTTTCTTATCAAAAGAGCGCTTGGCAGGGGCAGCAGCTCTTCGTTGACGCAGATCAAGAATCCTATCAACAACCTCATCCACATTATAGCTGGGATTAGTGGTATGTCCCCACAGTGCGAATTCGATTCTGCTCAATTCAGAAGAACCGGTTCGCCGCTCAAGTTCCAGCATGACTGCCAGGAGCCATCTTAACGGAGAAAAATAGTGCATACCATCAGGCATTGGATATTGTTCAACGCTCATTGAACGAAGAAAGCACTCTTGCACTGCGGGATATGTGTCTGCTTTCAGGAAAGTTCTGCCAAATGGCGTGATTTCATCAAGCGGTCCTAACTCTTCCTGCTCGCCATCTTTTTTCTTGAGCTGGGGATAAATAAACCCGTTTCTGGAAAACATCAAGCGCCACTTTCGTGCGTGACTTCCGGACTCATCTTTACCATTTTCATTTTGGATGATTCCTTTTTCATCCAAAAGACGCATAAAGCCTATTTCGTTATCTCTTCCACGGAGATTCCCAACATAGGGTGAGTTTGCAAATATGGCGAAACCATCTTGAATACGATTTGGATTGCGCAACCCCGTATTACCGACAAGCCAAATTTCTATCTTCGTGCTCATGCTGCACCCCCCAATCAATACCCAACAAAAAGGTATTCCTGCACTGAATTCCTATGTGTTTTGGCATCACTCTGATTTCCGAAAGAATACTTGTAATCTACCGGAACAACTTCAACATGTTTCTTGTACTTTGCCATGATTGCCACCATTTCATCTTGCGTGGGAAGACTATTTGAAGAATAGGAGACGATTAAAACACTGTTTGCAAATTTCTTGAATAGTCGGTCAAACGCATCTGCTGCGCCTTTCCTTGTTGAAAATGGGGTTGGATAGGATTTGAATTTCTTCGTCTGCGTATGCTCCTGAATTGCTACACCTTTCCAATCTCGGGCAAGCCCCTCCACAAAATGATACCGGCGCACATACTCATTATCGGAGAGGGGTGAGTAGTACGGAGGGTCTATGTACACCAAATCAGCCTGTTCAATGCGGAGATCCATTGCATCACCATTTCGTGATTTATTCGGCTTTCCATTGTCAAAGACGGCTTTATTTACTGCGTCAACTGCTTCGAGAAATTGCTGGGCGAGTGTCTTTTGCAAATCTTTTCGTCCATCATCATAACGATTCCCAGTGTATGTAAAGATACCGCGAGGACGCTTTTTGGTACAGGCGCGAATCAACGCTGTCATTGCAATCGCACGCTTGTATTGGTCGTGTATTCCCGCAATATTGGTGCGAAGGGTATCAATGAGGTCATTCTCATCGTCCGTATAGTACAAATCCTTAAATGTGCTTGCAACAAAATGATCGGATTCCTTGTGCGTAACCAGCAGACTCTTTGCCTCATTGAGCGGCAGGGTAACATTATTGTTCTCGACCATTGCTTTTGTAAAAGTTGCTGACATGGACATATAATCATTGCTGATTACCGTTTTGCCTTGCGCCTTGAACATATACCCGACAATGCCAGAACCAGAGAATAAATCTACTACTGTTTCTGCTTGGAACTGAGAAGCAACCGACCATATCTCAGACAACAGTTTGCTCTTTGAACCCATAAACCGTGTAGGAGGATATGCAGAAACCTGTTCCGGTAAAGGCTTAGGGGCAAGTTTGATAAGAAAGTGCTGCTTTGGTGGAACGGTTACAATCACGTCCTCGCCTTTTCGTGTACTTCCGTTGCAGGAAATGTGACGCTTCGTTTGGATAACATCAATTTTGAATGGAGCATATAATTCATGCACAAGAGGATGGTTTGAGTTTGTCAGGATGACGTGACAGCCTTTTTCGTGCAAACGCATGACTTGTTTTGCAAGTTCAACATGATCTTCTTCATAGAATTGTTCTTTAGTGTATCTCTTAAAATCCGAATACTCGGAAATCGGGAGATATGGAGGATCTAAGAAAATGAAATCACCCGGCTGAGCATAATGCTCCAGAACAAGAAAATAGTCTCCACAGACAATATCAGCTTTCCGCAAAGCCTGTGATGCCGCACGAAGCGCTTCGATGTCACATATTTTTGGATTCTTGTACTTTCCGTATGGTACATTAAACTGTCCTTTTTTATTGACACGATAAAGTCCATTGTAGCATGTCCGGTTGAGATAAATCGTCCTTGCGGCAGCTTCTGCCTTGGGCAAAGTCTCCCAATCTAAACTGCGTACAGAATAAAACATTTCACTTGTATTTTGGTATTTTTCAAGGTAGCTGATCACATCGTCCACGTGGTCTGCTACTTGGCGATACATATTGATTAGCTCTGGGTTACTATCTGCAATGACAGCATTTTCAGGCTGCAATGCAAAAAACAAGGCACCACCACCGAAAAAAGGTTCAATGTAACGTCCATAGGAAGAAGGAACCTTTGGAAGCAGTTCTCCCAGCATTTGAGTCTTGCCGCCTGCCCACTTGAGAATCGGCTTGGCGGCTATTGTAGAAATCTGTGCTGCTGTATTACTTTGCATTTTGCCGCCTCCTCTCAGGCTTTGACCTCAGGTGTAAGTTCCATTATATCACCAATATCACATTGCAAAGCGGTACAAATCTTCACAAGAACATCGGTTGTAACATTTTCATTTTTGCCGAGCTTTGCCATTGACGCATGGCTAATGCCTGCTGCTGCGCAAAGGTCTTTTTTCTTCATATCTTTATCAATTAGCAGCTTCCATAATTTCTTGTAACTTACAGCCATGTCCTTCACTCCAACAGTAAATTGAATTCATATTTTGATGAGCAAAAATCAGCTTTCGCTGAACTCACTATCAATATATCATACGTTGACTTAGGAAGCAAGTACGTAGTTACCAATATTTCTTGCTCACACACAATGTCCATAGGAGCATGGCGGCTCCTATGGACGTTAGCAGATAAATCACTTACTTCCGGTTTTATCTCGTCCTTTCAATCCATTCTTCTTGGCAAGTTCGCTTGCTGCGTGACGGCGCTCATCCGAATACGGCGCGGTCAGACGGACGGCAAAACGCTTGCGGTCGATCTCGAAGGTCAGACCGCCCTGTTCATCATCGTCGGTCTGCCTGCACAAATCGGGATGCTTTGCTGCATACTGTGCCAGCCGGTTTTTGAGCGCCGTATTGTACGTCTGAATTTCAACGGTACTGCTGGCTTCGTCAAAATAGATGCAGGTCGTTTTCTGCCGTTTGGTCAGTCCAGTTTTCATATTGCCTCCATTTCTGCCTTTTCTGTAAAAACAGGCGCATTTTCAAGATTCTTTGTCAGCTCTACACCTGCAAAAACAGGTTGATTTTTGCATGGGGAGCGTCCAAATGATACGCTGCTCGATCTGGACGCTCCCATTCGGTAAAATCCGCTTTTCTCAGTTCAATACGGTATCAGCGGACATCTTCACGCGTTGCCACTTTTTCTCTGTGCGGACGGAAGAAATGCCAGAGGTTATTGCGCTGGATTACGTCCTCATAGCGTTGAACTTTCCCGCGAAGCTCTGCGTTTTCGTGTTCCAGATCCGATGTGCGGAGCTTGCTGCGGACGGATTTGTATTCAGAAAGTTCCTGCTTCAAACCGGCGATCTCTGCCTTGAGCCTTGCAATCAACCTGTTTGCTGCATCCAAAGCCTTTTGCAGTTTGGATTCCTTTTTCTCGGCTGTAATGTACTTCTTTGCAAGCGTGGACAGGCGTTCAAAATCCTCACGCTCCACGGCAACCTTGGCAGAGAAGGGAATGGACTTCGCTTCAATCTTTTCGATGGCTGCCATATCGACCTGCTGATTCTGGATTTTCTCAATCTGCCTGCCGATTGTCGCTGCCTGCTGCTCCTGCTGGCGATTCTGCTCTGTAAGTTCTGCCAGCCGCGCCTGCTCCTGCTGCACCTTGAACTGCGTCACAGTCAGGTGTTCCTCAAAGCTCCCGCGTTCGCCGCGCTCCACATCGTCATACCCTGCCTTTCGCATGGCGGCGAAGAAATCATCTTGCAGAACGGAATAGGATTTTCGGAGCACAGTTTTCCCGTTTGCGTTCAGCAGCGGTTTCCCATGCTCGTCCAGTGCGGGCTTGGAATCCCACTTTTTGCTCATGCTGACCTGCTGGATCGTTTCCTTGACCGTCCCCACCAGCGATTTATCCTTGCAGCGTTTTGACCACAGGATTTGCTTTTCCACGACGGGGATATAGACCACATGAAGGTGGTAGTGGTACACGTCCTGCCCCAGCGCATCAGACATGGCACGGTTGCGCTCGTCAGCGTGCATGACTGCCGACAGGATGTACTGCTCGCCGCCGACAATTTTGATTGCAGCTTTGTAGGCATCGGCGTAAAATTGTTTTGCGAACTCATAGCCGCCGTGGTTGAAGAAGTACGCGGAGTTGACGTCGAAGATCAGCTCTCCGAATTTCTCAGCATCCGCTTTCAGGCCGCGGGTGGAGATCACGCCGTCAGAGCGCATCTGCTCGAACATCTCCTTATACCCGGCGGTTGGTGTTTTGAAATGGACGTTGTATGGCGTCCGTTCAGGAACGATGTCCTGATTGACATACGACGATTTTTCGCGCTCGTTGTGTGCTTGTGCGTTGCCGATGTCTGCGTCTTTCATTCTTGCGTTTCTTGCGCTGGTACGGTGAATACCGTCGCCTCTTGCCATAGGCAGTTTACCTCCTGATTTCAGATTGTGCAGGACGGGGGAGCTTTCGGAGAGGCACTTCTGCGGAAGTGTAATAACCCACTATGATACTTTCATCCTGCGGCTGCAAAGTATCGTGGGCTCTCCGAGGGGGTATGCGGCTTCTGCGGAAGCCTCTGCCGGTTTTGCGGCTTGCAGTGTGGATACAAACCGCAAAAACCGGCGTGGTCAGCAGCTTATTTGCAGGCGTCCTCTGCGCATAATCTTCTGCCCACAGCCATCTCAAACTCTGCGGATTTTTCGATGGGACGGGGGACGCGAAAGGCCGTGCTGCCGACCTTCCTTCGCAACGGTCGCAACGATTGCGACGGTTGTTTTGGCGGTATCCTTTTCACCGTTGCAACCGTCGCAGCCGTCGCGCGGCTTATTTACTTTCAGCATCATAAGTCAGCGTGATACGCCGCCCTTCGTGCCGGACTTTGTTCTCATAGCGGACGCGGTATTCGTCCAGCAGCCTGCCAGACTTCACATTCAAATACTTGCTCAGGGCGTTTGCCGCCATGCCAACATGGACAGCATCGGCAAGTTCAGAGGGTGATCCTGTCCATACCGGCTGTTCTGCGGACACCAGACCAGAGACAGCTTCCAGAATATGATCGGGTGGCTCTTTGTGCAGTTCGTTTTCCACCTTTTCGAGATTCCAGATCTGCGTATCGGCGTCCTTTCTCAGATAGAGGATCTGATCCTGCTGGTCGCGCCCCACCACGTCGATGGTTGCTTCCATTGACGTGCGCTTTTTCTTCTGCATGAGAAGCGACCCATCCGCGCAGCCGAGCAACCCTGTCGTACCGGAGATCATTTCGAAGCTGTCACCGGCAGGCTGCTTGCGAGTGTGGTGGACGGTCAGGACGCAGATGCAGTGCTTGTCGGCAAACTGCTTGAGCCAACCGATGATCTCATAATCGCTGGCGTAGCTGTACGCCTCGCCGCCGACCTCGCGGATTTTCTGCATGGTGTCAATGATAATGAGTTTGGTGTCGGGATGTTCCCGCACGAAGTTCTCAAGCTGCTCGTCCAGCCCGTTTCCAATCTTGCCCGCCGCGGTTGCAAAGTGCAGCCGGTCGGTGTCGTTGACGCCGTACATCATGAACATACGGCTCTGGATGCGCTGAAAATCATCTTCCAGAGCGAGGTACAGCACCGTGCCGGGGTGGACTTCGTAGCTCCACAGAGCTTTGCCCGTGCTGACATGATAGGCGATCTGCGCCACCAGAAATGACTTGCCGATCTTCGGCGCACCTGCAAGGATGTATGCGCCCGCGTAGAGCAAACCGTCAATAATCGGCGGCCTGCTCTGATATGCGGTCTGGTACAGCTCGGTCATGGAGATCGTGTGCAGATAATGCGGGTCGGTTAACCGCTGTATCCTGCGGTAGATTTCGTCCAGACTTTCTGTGCTGTTTTGAAAATCACCGTTGATTTCCTGCTCAAAAGTGGATATACTGTTCTCAGTTGAATTGTGAAGCGGCTGCCCATCATCTGCGCCAACAGATGTGTCCGGGGCGGTCGTTTTCTTTTTATAGTTTTCATTCTCCATAGGCATTTTCCTCCTTCATCCCATCCATGATGGCTGCGATCATTTCAATCACATCCATCAGCTCGTCGCTCACGCTGCCACCCACTTCAATGCGTCGCAGCTCGTCCAGCACGGCGGCAAGCTGGTCACGCAGTGCCTTGTAAACTCTCGGATTGCCCTGTACCACCACGTCCTTACAGGTCAAGCGGCGGGTGATGTAGTCCTGTTTGGTCAGCCCGGAGATCTTGACAAAGGTTTCAATTTGCCGGTCTTCCTCCGGTGACACCCGGAAGGCAACGGTCTTATTGCGCCAGCGGTTGTGGTTGTCTCGGTTTTTCAGTGACATTTTCAATTACTCCTTTCCATATTTAACTTCTCAGCCATCTCCGTCTGTTTGGATGGAAACAGGTGCGCGTAATTATAGGTGATGTCGATGCTTTCATGCCCTACGCGGTCAGCAATCGCCGTTGCAGAGAATCCCATGTCAATCAGCAGCGAGACTGCGCTATGGCGAATGTCATGAATCCGAATACGTTTAACGCCTGCTTCCTTTGCGCCTCTGTCCATCTCACGGTGGAGATAGCTCTTTGTGACAGTGAACATCCGGTCATTTGGCTCAATGCCATAAAGCTGTTTCAGATAGTCCTGCATTTCATCTGCGAGGAACTGCGGCATTTTTATGACGCGGTTGCTTTTCTCAGTTTTGGGCGTTGTGATTAAATCCTGCCCATTCAGACGCTGATAGGATTTTGTGATTGACACGGTGCATTTTTCAAAATCAAAATCTGCGGGTGTCAGTGCCAGAAGTTCTCCTTCACGGATGCCGCACCAGTAGAGCATTTCGAAGGCGTAAAAGGATAGCGGCTTGTCCATCATGACTTCGGCAAATTTCAGATATTCTTCTTTTGTCCAGAAAAGCATTTCCCGGTTTTTCTTCTTGCCCATGCTGCCGGCCTTTTTACAGGGATTTTCCCGCAGATTGTAGTATCGCACGGCATGATTGAAGATGGCACTGAGTTGACTGTTCACGGAGCGGAGATAGACAGGCGAATATTTCTTGCCGTTTTCATCCTTATGATCCAGCATTTCGTTTTGCCATGTGATGATCTGCTGCGCCGTGATATTGCACATTTTTAGCTTTCCAAAGTAGGGCAACAGCTTGGTGCGGATGATATGCTCTTTCGTTGCCCATGTGTTTTCTTTGATACGGGTCTTCATATCCGCAGTGTACTGCTCCACGAAGCTCGCAAACGTCATATCCAGATCGGCGGTAGCTTTGTTGAGTTGTTCGCGCTCCCAAGCCAGTGCTTCCCGCTTTGTCTTGAAACCGCGCTTTTGCGATTGCTTGCGCTCTCCTGTCCAGTCCGTATAGCGGTAGATCACACGCCATGTGTTTGTTTTTTCTTCCTTATAGACTGCCATTATGAATCCTTCCTCTCCAGCCCTCCATAGCAGGCTTTTTCCTGAAAATACTTGCGGTTTACCCGCCCTGAAATAGTCAGGTATCCCTTTTCTTTCAGCTCCTGATTGAGCTTCTGCACGATTTTGTAGGCATACGACTTGGACACGCCCAATTCCTGAGCTACTTCTTCAACTCTCATAAACGACTGTTCTGCCATAGGCAAAATACCTTCCTTTCCTGATTTGTGGTTGATTGCTTCGCCGTTCTATCCGCAGGACTCTGACAGGCAACCCTTTTCGGCGCTGTGCCGTTTTCTTTCCTCTTTGGCACGCTCGTCTCATCGCCTGCTTCCCCGGAGAAAGTATCCCTTGGACGGTCATTCAATTTTGCGGCTTTTAGATTTCACCCCCCTCTCACCTTACAACGGACATTTTTTCTGCATTTGTTGACTATCCTAATTGTAAAATTTCTATGAATTAAGCTAATATGCTTAGTTTGCAACTATTGTACTATACATAATAGTTTAAGTCAAGCCGGTTTGCAGGAAAATATTAAATAAATTTGCTTAGATTTTTCTTGACGAGATTAAACATATCTGCTATACTCGTTATCAAAGACAACCGACACAGGAGATGGCTATTATGGCGATTGGTGAACGCATCCACTTTTTCCGCACGATGCGGGGCATGACGCAGAAATACCTTGGCATGGCGCTGGGCTTTCCGGAGAAATCCGCAGATGTCCGCCTTGCGCAGTACGAGAATGGTTCCAGAACGCCTAAAGCGGACGTGACCGCTGCGCTGGCACAGGTGCTTGACGTTTCGCCCAAGGCGCTGGATGTACCGGACATTGACTCCTATGTGGGGCTGATGCACACGCTGTTCACGCTGGAAGACCGCTACGGTCTTGAGGTCTGCGAGTGTGAGGATGAGGTGCATCTGCGCGTTCATATCCATAAAGGACGCGACGCAGCAGAACTTCACAGAATGCTTGCCGCGTGGGATGCGGTTGCCGCCAAGCTGAAAGCGGGAGAGATCAGCAAAGAAGAATACGACCGCTGGCGCTACCGCTATCCTGAACTTGACACCTCCGGTCAGTGGCACAAGATCACGCCGTCGCGGGAGCTAAGTGACCTGCTACTTGAGGAAATGAAGCATGAATGAATATGTTTGTAAGCTCGGAGAATTCAGCGGCAGCGATTAATTCAGCGGCAGCGATTACCTTGAATTTAGAAAAGGAAACTCTGGTGCCGGTAGGAAGTTTCTTCGACAAGATTCACTGTATGTACTGGACAGCGCATTTTTCTTCTTTCTGGAAAGAATATTCCGAGAAATCATTACATCCTTTGACATGTTTGAAGATGCTTGTGTTACAAGAAGAGAGTGGCAGGAAATCATGCATCTGAACATTCCCGAGATTGTACCCTCTGAATTTGTAAACGAAGCTATAGAAACTCTGTTTGCTATAGACCGTTGGGTTACAGAAGAAATCGGAGAGAACGAAGAATTCATTGTAATTGGCGTATAAAAAGAGAGCTAACTGACTAATCAAAATCAGTTAGCTCTCTTTTTATGAATAATGAAATTCTGTTGCCAAATCGTTGCCACGCAGGGCATCAAGGCTCAAAAAATCCAGTGTTTACGGGCTTTTTTCGACCTCTGAAATTATTCCCACTCAATGGTTCCGGAGGGCTTCGGCGTCAGATCATACAGCACGCGGTTGACGTTCGGAACCTCGCTGGTAATGCGCGCCGTAATTGTTTTGAGTACCGCATACGGCACTTCCTCGATCTCTGCGGTCATGGCATCCACCGTATTGACGGCACGGATGATGACGGGATAAGCATAGGTGCGTGCACCGTTACGCACACCCACAGAACGGAAATCCGGCACAGCGGTAAAATACTGCCACACCTTACCTTCCAGCCCGTTTTTCGCAAATTCTTCACGGAGGATCGCGTCGGATTCGCGGACAGCCTCCAGGCGTTCACGGGTAATTGCGCCGAGGCAGCGCACACCAAGGCCCGGGCCCGGGAACGGCTGACGATAGACCATGTTATCCGGCAAACCCAGCGCCTTACCGACAACGCGAACTTCATCCTTAAAGAGGAATTTAAGCGGTTCGACCAGTTCAAACTGCATATCCTCCGGCAAACCGCCCACATTATGGTGCGCTTTTACCGGCCCGCTTTCGAGAATGTCCGGATAAATCGTACCCTGTGCCAGAAATTCGATGCCCTCCTGTTTGCGGGCTTCTTCTTCAAATACACGAATAAATTCCGCACCGATGATTTTACGTTTTTTCTCCGGCTCGGCAACGCCTTCAAGCTTGTTCAGGAAGCGGTCGACCGCATCTACATAGACAAGGTTTGCATCCATCTGATTGCGAAATAGATCAACAACCTGCTCCGGCTCGCCTTTGCGAAGCAAACCATGGTTAACATGAACACATACAAGCTGTTTGCCAATTGCTTTAATTAAAAGTGCTGCAACAACGGAGGAATCGACGCCGCCGGACAGGGCGAGCAATACTTTTTTGTCAGCGACTTGCGCACGAATTGCGCTTACCTGTTCCTCGATGAAAGCATCGGCGAGGGCCTGGGTGTTGATACGGGCCATGGATTCGGGCCGTTTGTTGTTTTCCATAGTAAATTTTCCTCCTGTATCTGTCGATATCCGGGCTTGGCTGCATCGTGTTTACAGCCGTAATAAAGCTTGTTTTCGGCTCTTATTATATCCGTTCAACGGTGTTCTGTAAAGAAGAAGTAGAAAAATATGATACAGAAAGTTGCATTACAAATTGTTTTTGAAAAAAAGCAAATGATGATTGCGTAATATCCTTTGGCGGCGAAAACGAAGGCACATAGAACAGCAAAAGAAAAATGACCTTAAAGGAATTGCTCCTTCAAGGTCATTAGAGAAGATCAAAATTTTGCAATGGTTAAAAACCGGTGTTGCCAACACAAAAAGTCACTCGAACTCCACCGTTGCGGGGGGTTTGGAGGTGATGTCGTAGAGGACGCGGTTGACGCCCTTGACCTCGTTTACAATGCGGTTGGAGACCTTGTCCAGCACCTCATAGGGGATGCGGGTCCAGTCGGCGGTCATAAAGTCGCTGGTGGTGACACTGCGCAGAGCCACGGCGTAATCGTAAGTCCGCCCGTCGCCCATGACGCCCACGGAGCGCATGTTGGTCAATGCCGCGAAATACTGATTCATGGTGTGCCCCAGACCGGCCTTGGCGATCTCGTCCCGGAAGATGAAGTCTGCTTCCCGGAGGATGTCCAGCTTCTCCTTGGTGACCTCGCCGATGACGCGGATGCCCAGACCGGGGCCGGGGAAGGGCTGGCGCATGACCAGATACTCCGGCAGGCCCAGCTCACGGCCCAGTGCGCGCACCTCGTCCTTAAAGAGCATACGCAGCGGCTCGATGATCTCCTTGAAGTCCACATAGTCGGGCAGACCGCCCACGTTGTGGTGGCTCTTGATGACGGCGGCGTCGCCCTTGCCGGACTCGATCACGTCGGGATAGATGGTGCCCTGTACCAGAAAATCCACGGTACCCAGCTTCCTGGCCTCTTCCTCAAAGACGCGGATGAACTCCTCGCCGATGATCTTGCGCTTGCGCTCCGGGTCGGTGACGCCGGCGAGCTTCTGCAGGAAGCGCTCCTCCGCGTTGACGCGGACAAAGTTGATGTCCCACTTGGCGAAGGCCTGCTCTACCTCGTCGCCCTCATTTTTCCGCATCAGACCGTGGTCCACAAAGACGCAGGTGAGCTGATTGCCCACAGCCTCCGCCAGCAGAGCGGCGGCCACGGAGGAATCCACGCCGCCGGACAGGCCCAGCAGCACCTTGCCCCCTCCGATCTTGGCCCGGACGGCCTGAATGGCCTCCTCCTTATAGTCGGACATGGTCCAGGTCCCGGAGGCGCCGCAGACCTCATAGAGGAAATTGCGGATCATATTCTGGCCGTATTCAGTGTGGTTCACCTCGGGGTGGAACTGTACGCCGTAGAAACGGCGCTGCTCGTCGCAGATGCCCACAGTGGGGCAGGCGGCGGAGTGGGCCACCAGAGAGAAGCCCTCGGGCACCTTTGCCATGTAATCGCCGTGGCTCATCCAGGTAATGCTCTGCTCCGGCAGGCCCTTGAACAGGCGGCAGCCGGGGTCAAAGAAGGTCTCGGTCTTGCCGTATTCCCGGGCGGAGTCGGCCTGGGCCGCGGTCACCATTCCGCCCAGCTCGTGGGCCAGCAGCTGGCAGCCGTAGCAGATGCCCAGAATGGGCACGCCCAGACGGAACACGCCGGTGTCCACATGGGGGGCCTTTTCGTCATAGACGCTGTTGGGGCCGCCGGTGAAGATGATGCCCATGGGGTCATAGGCCTTGATCTCGGCAAGGCTCATGTCAAAGGGCTTGACCTCGCAGTAAACATTGCATTCACGGACACGGCGGGCGATCAGCTGGTTATACTGTCCGCCGAAGTCCAGTACAAGAATTTTTTCGTCTCGCATTGGTCCGCCCCGCCTCAGAACATGGTGATGCAGGCCCCGCGCTCAGCGCCCACGGAAACATACTTGATGGGGCAGTTGATGGCCTTTTCGATATAACGGATATAGTCCAGCGCCGCAGCGGGCAGGTCTTCCTTGGAGCGGCAGCCGCTGACGTCGCAGTGAAAGCCGGGGAGATATTCATATACGGGCTTGGCCGCGTTCAGCTCGTCGATGTCGGAGGGGAAGTAGTCGATGCGCTTGCCGTCCAGTTCGTAGGCCACGCAGACGGGGATCTGCTCCAGATAGGAGAGTACGTCCAGCTTGGTCAGCGCCACATAGCTGCAGCCCTGCATCAGTGCGCCGTAGCGGGAGGCCACAACGTCAAAGCCGCCCACTCTGCGGGGCCGGCCGGTGGCAGCGCCGTATTCTCCGCCCGCTTCCCGCAGGGCGTCGGCCTCGGGGCCGAACATCTCGCAGGTAAAGGGGCCCTCGCCCACGCAGCTGGAATAGGCCTTCATGATGCCGATGCTCTCGTCCAGCCTGGCAAAGGGGATGCCTGCGCCGATGGGCGCGTAGGCGGCCAGGGTGGTGGATGCGGAGGTGTAGGGGTAGATGCCGTATTCGATATCCCGCAGAGCGCCCAGCTGGGCCTCGAAGATAATGGACTTGTTCTCCTTCATGGCCTGGTTCAGATACTCGGTGGTGTTGCAGACGTAGGGGGTGAAGCAGCGGCCGAATTTTTCCAGCCAATCCATGATCTCGTCCAGCAGGACAGGCGCGTGGCCGTAGCCCTTCTCAACGGTCAGGTTCTTCCACTCGATGATGCCCTCCAGCCGGTCTCTCAGGGTGTCCCAGTGGAGCAGATCGCCCATGCGGATGGTCTTCTTCATGAACTTGTCCGCATAGACCGGGGAGATGCCCCGGCGGGTGGAGCCGAACTTCTTGTCGCCCAGCCGGTCCTCTTCCAGCCCGTCCAGCAGCTTGTGGTAGGGCATGCAGATGGTGGCCCGGTCGCTGATTTTCAGGTGCTCGGGGGTGATCTCAATGCCGCCCTCGCGCAGGCGCTGTGCCTCGCCGTAGAGATGCTCAAGGTCGATGACGATACCCGGGCCCAGGACGTTTACCGTCTCATCCCGGAGAATGCCGGAGGGCATAAGATTCAAAACGAATTTGCCCTTTTCATTCACCACGGTGTGTCCGGCGTTATTGCCGCCCTGATAGCGCACAACGATGTCGTACTTCTCGCTGAGCAGGTCCACCATACGGCCCTTGCCCTCGTCGCCCCAGTTTGTACCTACGATAGATGTTAACATGGCTCTTCTCGCTTTCTTTGTCTTATACTTTGACCTCGGCCTTGAAGCCGATATATTCACTGTACTTTTCCAGTACCGGGTCTACACTCTCGCTCAGGAACTTTTCACACTGATACTCCGCCATGCCGGTGAAGGTGGCGGGGTCGGTGAGGGCGTCCAGCTCCTCTTTCGTAAGGCCGAAGCTCTCGTCCTGCATGACGCGCTCCAGCAGGTCGTTATCCCTGCCGTAGAGCTTGACCTGCTCGGCGGCAGCCACGGAGTGGCGGCGGATGGCCTCGTGGAGGGCCTGCCGGTCCCCGCCCTTGTTTTTGACGCAGTACATCAGGATGTTCTCTGTGGCCATAAAGGGCAGCTCCGCGTCAAGATGCTTTTTGATGACGGCGGGATAGACTTTCATGCCGCTGACGATGTTGATGTACAGGTTCAAAATGCCGTCCACGGCCAGGAAGGCCTCCGGGATGCAGAGACGGCGGTTGGCCGAGTCGTCCAGCGTCCGCTCAAACCACTGGGCGGAGGCGGTGAGGGCCGCGTTCTGCACGTCGCAGATCACATAGCGGGACAGGGAGGCAATGCGCTCGGAGCGCATGGGGTTTCTCTTATAGGCCATGGCGGAGGAGCCGATCTGCTTTGCCTCAAAGGGCTCGTCCACTTCCTTCAGATGGCTCATCAGCCGGATGTCGCTGGAGAATTTGGAAGCGCTCTGGGCGATGCCGCTGAGTACCTGAAGCACGGCGAAATCCGCCTTGCGGGTGTAGGTCTGGCCGCTGACCTTCTGGCACTTGTCCATGCCCATCTTGGCGGCGATCTTCTCCTCCAGCAGCTCCACCTTTGCCTTGTCCCCGTCAAAGAGCTCCAGGAAGCTGGCGCCGGTGCCGGTGGTACCCTTGCAGCCCAGAAGCCGCAGGTTTTCCAGCTGGAAATCCAGCTGCTCGATGTCGAAGAGCAGGTCGTTGAGCCAGAGGCAGGCCCGCTTGCCGATGGTGGTGGGCTGGGCGGCCTGGAAATGGGTGTAGGCCAGGCTGGGCAGAGCCTTGTACTTCTCCGCAAAGTCACGGAGAGCGGCCACGGCGTTTACCAGGAGCTTCCGCACCAGCAGCAAGCCGTCGCGCATCTGCAGAATGTCGGTGTTGTCACCCACATAGCAGGAGGTGGCGCCCAGGTGGATAATGGGTTTCGCCTTGGGGCAGACCTCGCCGAAGGTGAGCACATGGGCCATCACGTCGTGCCGGACCTCGTGCTCGTGCGCCGCGGCGGATGCATAGTCGATGTTATAAATGTTTTGGCGCATCTCCTGGATCTGCTCGTCGCTGATGGGGATGCCCAGCTCCTGCTCTGCCTCCGCCAGCGCGATCCACAGCCTGCGCCAGGTGGAAAACTTGTTGTCGTCGGAAAACAGACGCTTCATTTCGTCGTCGGCGTATCTGCCGCACAGGGGGTTCTGGTAAAATTCGTGCATGCTCGCTCTCTCCATTGTTACCATTATTTATATGTACTGATGGGACGGCGCTTATGCTCGCTGCGCCGGTGATAACCGTCGATGACGGCTTTATCCTTTTCGTTGACCCTGCCGTAGAGCAGATAGTCGTCAATGGCCTTGTAGCTCACGCCCATC
>SAMEA3663248__coassemble_301_pt1 | contig 18400 bp, 14 predicted proteins | sample SAMEA3663248__metabat2_low_PE_036 | metagenome-assembled genome bin SAMEA3663248 (sample SAMEA3663248) | pig gut metagenome | biome: pig gut; feature: pig-associated habitat; material: faeces | place: China | collected 2013 | reverse complement strand
GTGCCGCGGTTGCCGCTTCAGCGGCGAGCGGCACGCCGTTTTAATCTGGATCGTGTGAATATTCACACGATCACCGGAAAAAAGTATACACAAGGAAAAAGCAACGGTCAAGCGATATAAAGGAAAAATCTCCCGCCATGTACTATGGCGGGAGAATAATTCGCTGTGGCTTATTTTGCTGTTTTCACGCTTTTTCCGGATATACCTTCAAGCAAAGCGGCCACGGCCTGCACAGCCAATGCCGCAACGATGACCCCGGCGCCAAGGGCGGAACCTGCTATAGCGGACAGGGGGAGACTGAATCCGGCAACCAGAGCGGCTATAAAGCCCGCCGCCGCGGCGGCGGCAGCCACAAGAGCCAGGATAAAGACCTTTTTACCCATCAATCCCATGATCCCGGTCACAATACCCAGTATAGCGGCGGCAATCGCCAGTACGGCAGCCACGGCCCGGGCGCCCAGCTCCTTGGTGACAAGAGCGGAATTATCGGCGGAGAACTGCCGTGCGGCAGCCACGGCCTCAAACCCCCGGTCCAGATCCACCAGTGACGCATCCTTCATATATTTGAAGTCGGGTCCCAGCCGGTCGGCAATGCTGGTGAGCATGGCATTGCCGTTTTTGTCGTATACGGTGTCAGTGGCGGTCAGGATGGCAAGGCCCTCCGCAACCTGGGCATTGCCGTCTTCAAAGGCTTTCAGCTGGGCTTTGCCGTCTTCGAGGGCCTGAGCGCCGGCTTCCAGCTCCTTTACGCCGTCGTCATAGGTCTTCTGCCCCTCGGCAAGCTGGGCCTCGGCGTCAACAAGGGCCTGCTCGCCCTCTTCCAGCGCCTTCTCTGAGGACTGCAGTTTCGCCATGCCTTTGGCAAATTCCGCCTCACCGGCCATCAGCTTTTTGTAGCCGGCTGCCAGCTCCGCGTCTTTCTCGGCCAGCAGGGCGGCACTGGCCTCCAGCGTGGCCTTTGCCTGGGCGAGCTGTTTTTCACTTTCGGCTATTTTGGCTTCTGCTGCCTTTGCCTCGGCCAGCTTCTGGTTATAAAGTTCCCACTTGGCAGCAAGCTCCGCCTCAGCGGCTTTGCCCGCCTCGTAGCTGGGCTTCATGGAGTCCAGATAGGCCTCGTTTTTGGCGATGGTCTTTTCGGCTTCGCTGATGTAGTTGGCAAAAATCGCCCCGGCCTGTTCAGCGGAGACGGTCTTGTTTTCCCCGTCAAGCCAGATATATTTGTCCAGCCCGGTCTTGGCCATCACAGGATTCACTCCGGCGATAATGGCGTTGAGCTGCTGGGTTTGCTCCTCGGGCAGTCCGCCGTATGCGTTCTTGGCGTCAATCAGCTGATTGTAGCTGCCGATGTAGCTCACCAGGGTATCTTTGCTGGCCTTAAAGGCCGCAAGATCCGCCTTGCCCTGCTCCAGGGCGGCCCGCCCCTGCTCATAGGCTTCCAGTTGAGGCTTGGCGGCGTCAAGCTGGGCCTGGCCTGCGTCCAGAAGCTTTTTGCTCTCGGCAAGCTGTGCCTGACCGGCCGCAAGCTGGGCCTTTCCCGCTTCCAGCGCCTTAAGCCCCTCGTTATACTGGGCAAGGCCCGCATCGTACTGGGCGTGGGCAGCGGAGAGCAGAGCGGCGTTTTCCTTATAGCTGGCCCAGCCTGCTTTCAGTTCCTTCTGCGCGTCTGCCAGTTTTTTCTCACCGGCGGCATAATCCGCGTAGCCCTTTTCCAGCGTCTGCTGTCCGGCCTCATACTCCTTCTGCCCGTCCTCGAGAGCCTTGGCCCCGGCCTCCAGCTCCAGCTGCCCGGCTTCATAGTCCTTTTCGCCCTGGGCCAGAGCGGCAAGACCGTCGTTGTATGCGCTCTCGTTTTCCTTCAGCTGGTTCAGACCGTCCTCCAGCATTGCGATGCTTGCGTCAGACTCCTCGCCCTTCTGTTCCCAGTAGGCTTTGCAGTCCAGCATGTCTTTCAGCGTCAGCCCTCCCGCGCACAGCCCGAACAGGCTGGCAAGGATCAGCACGACGCTCAGGACCTTCACCGATGTTCTTTTCATGTTTTTTCCTCCCTTAACAGTTTTTACTCGGTTTCGGCTATCATCATACTAATGTTAAATTGTTAAAAAAGTGTTAACAACCGCATAAAAAGTGACGAAAAATCGAAAAAATCTATAAATTTGTACACTTTCGGGCAAAGTGTCAAAACAAAAACAATGCAGCTGTCAACTACGCGTAAAGTGTTGACCATCTCTTGACCGGAAGCGGCTTTCGGTGTATATTCTTCTATATATTATTAGAAAGGAGCGGCAATATGAACGCAGAATTGAGCCGTGATATAGATAAATTCATTGCGGAAAACGAAGAGGAGATATTCAGAAACATTGCCCGGCTGGTGGCCATCAACAGCGTGGAAACCGAGGCAAAGCCCGGCGCGCCCTTTGGCGAAGGTCCGGCCGCAGCGTTGAAGGAGGCGCTGGCTATGGCCCGGGAGCTGGGCCTGGACGCCGTCAACTGCGAGGATATGATGGGCTATGCCCAAATCGGGGAAGGGGAGGACTATCTGGCCACCATCACCCACCTGGACGTGGTGCCCACCGGCGACGGCTGGAGCAGCGATCCCTTCACCATGCGCGAGAGGGAGGGCTACATCATCGGCCGGGGCGTAATGGACGATAAGGGCCCCAGCGTGCTCTGCCTTTACGCGCTGAAATACCTGAAGGACAAGGGCGTGGCCCTGCGCTACCCGGTCCGGGCCCTGCTGGGCGTCAGCGAGGAGACCGGAATGCAGGATGTGGAGTACTATCTGGAGCACTACCGTGCGCCGCTCTTCTGCTTCAGCCCGGACGCAAACTTCCCCCTGTGCAACGGGGAGAAGGGCATTTACCACGGGCGTATGCTCTCAAACGTGCCCATGGAGAACATCGTGGATATCCGGGGCGGCTTTGCTCCCAATGCCGTGCCCGACAAGGCGGAGGCCTGGGTAAAGTCGGACAAGGCGCTGGAGAATACGGAGAGAGTCACGGCGGAGCAGACTGAAAAGGGCCTTTGGCACCTGACGGCCACCGGCCTGGGCGGACACGCCTCCCTGCCGGAGGACACAGTGAACGCCATCGGCGTGCTTGTCAACTACATTCTGGACAGCGGCATTGCCGGAGCGCAGGAGAGCCGCTTCCTGAAGGCCGTATCCATGCTCAACGAGCATTATGACGGACGGGGTCTGGGCGTTCAGGCGGACGACGGCCTGTTCAAGCCCCTGACCATCGTGGGCGGCGTCATCGGCGTGGAGAACGGCCGCATGTTCCAGACCGTGGACAGCCGCTATCCCACCACCATGAGCGGGGAGAAGATCGCCGCCATCATCGCCGAAAAGGTCGGCGGCGCGGCGGAAGTCACCGTGGAGAGCGACGCGGCCCCCTTCTACGTCAGCACCGATAAGCCGGAGGTACAGGTCTGCATCCGGGCTTATAACGAGGTCACCGGCGAGAGCGCCGAGCCTTACACCATCGGCGGCGGCACCTACGCCCGCCATTTCCCCAACGCCGTGTCTTTCGGCCCGGAGCACCCGGAGCGGCCCGCACCGGATTTTGCCGGCCCCATCCACGGCGTGGACGAGGCCGCCTGCAAAGCCTGGTTTATTGAGGCCCTGAAGGTCTATATCGTGGCCCTGATCGAGCTGCAAAAGGTGGATTTCTGAGCCCTGTGGCTCCCCTTGTCAGGGGAGCTGTCAGCGAAGCTGACTGAGGGGTAGTTTTCAGCCCGAAAGCCAGCCATCCAAACCGCTTTGCGGTTCAGGATGGTTGGCTTTTGACGCTTTCCCCCCCTGTTTTTAAGCAAAAAGTATATAATTGCAAAATAATACTACGCAATTACGAAAGGAAAACAGAAAAATTAAGATTATTTTTCTTCCGGTTGATACCAAAAAGACTTGACTTTTCCAGCGTATTGTTCGTATTAATGGTGTAGATGACGAGAAGATTTTTGATGATCAGGTCTATTCTGTAAATGCTGGCGGCGAGACCCCTGCTTTCAAGGGCGGAAACCCCACCCGCGACAAATGGGTGTTCAAGGGCTGGGATCCCAAAGTCGCAGAGACCGTTTCCGAGGATGTCACCTATACCGCAGTATGGAAAGCCGTTGAGTATACTCTGCCTGTTGACCCTGCCAACGGCGAGGACGTCACCGACGTGACCTACACCTATGAGGACGTGATCGGCGACAAGTACGACTTCTCCAAGGATCCCACCCGCAAGGGCTACACCTTCCAGGGCTGGGTGGACCAGGACGGCAACCCCGTTGACCTGAAGGCCACCTACACCGAGGACATCACCGCCATCAACGGCAGCTGGAAGGGCAAGACCTACACCGTCACCTTCAAGCTGGAAGAGGACGAGGGCACTCTGAGCTTTACCGAGAAGAAGGTCGTCAACGGCGATCCTCTGGGCTACACCCCCAAGGTGGAGCGCGAGGGCTACACCTTCATCGGCTGGTATGACGAGTACGGCAAGTACTACAACAGCCAGACCATCTTTGACGCCGCACGGGACGTCACCCTCACCGGACGCTGGACCAAGACCATCGTTCCCACCGGCGATGACAGCGATCCCGCTCTCTTCGCACTGATGATGCTGGGCTCCCTGGCCTGCGCCGGAGCGATCATCATCCGCCTGCGCAAGCGTGAGGATCAGGTCTGATAAAACAGCATAAACCCAATAAACCATAAACAGGGCTCCAACCGGAGCCCTGTTTTTCATTGCCCGGAAAAGCCTAAGAGGCTTCCGGACGGCCACGCAGGGCCGCCCCTACGGTTTACCGCCAGACTACAATTAATGTTGTAGGGGCGACCCTTGCGACGCGAAGCTAGTCCCTTTAGGGACGGTCGCCCGCAAACAAAGTAAGAGGTAATAGTGAAGAGTGAAGAGGTATGGTGTCGCCTGCGGCGACAAATTTTGATCCGGCCGCTTTGCGGCCACCTCACTTCTTCACTATTCACTATTCACTCTTCGCTCTTCACTATTCCTTCCCCCCCTGTCATTCTGAGGAGCGCAGCGATGAAGAATCCCGTGAACAGAACGCCAAGCGTAACCATCCGGGATCCTTCGCTTCGCTCAGGATGACAGCAATTTTTTGCTCCGACAGGCGGGCGGGGGCGAGCCCCGCCCCTACGGCCTGACCAAAACAGAACCGTAGGGGCGGCCCGCAAAAAAGGCTCCCCATTAGGGGGAGCTGTCGCTGAAAGCGGCTGAGGGGGGTACCACCGCGGTTCCGGCTTCCGACTTGCCCCTACCGTCATTTGCTTTGCAAATGCCACCTCCCCCTCCAGGGGGAGGCAAAACCCCCCCCCCCCCCCCCCGCACCTCCCCTTTCAGGGGAGGCCTGAAGGGCGCGCGGCAAAAGCCCCCCCATCCTCCTCTGTCATTCTGAGGAGCGCAGCGACGAAGAATCCCGTGAACAGAACGCCAAGCGTAACCATACGGGATCCTTCGCTCATGCTCAGGATGACAGCAATTTTTTTGCTCCGGCAGGCGGGCGTCCACGCAGGGCCGCAATATGGCCTCCCTGTTCATCAAATCAGGCGGAAGCGGTCCGCCGGAAAATGGGAGACACTTTTTTACACTTTTTTAACCTTTGGCCTTTCCGGTGTTGTATAATCGTTGTATAATGTGATATAAAGTTTATTGACAGGTTTTTCAGCAAAGCATTGGAGGAAAAGAAAATGAGTAAACGCGCTCTTATTGTTGAGGATGACAGCAATATCGCCGAACTTCTGCGCCTGTATCTGGGCAAGGATGGCTTTGAGGTGATGATCGCCTCAGACGGCGGCAAGGCCGAAAGCAGCTTTGACCTTTTCGCCCCGGATGTGGTGCTGTTGGATATCATGCTGCCCGTGAAGGACGGCTGGCAGGTCTGCCGGGATATACGGAAGAAATCCTCTACGCCCATAATAATGCTTACGGCGAAGGGAGAAACTAACGATAAAGTAAACGGCCTGGAGATGGGCGCGGACGACTATGTCACCAAGCCCTTTGAGATCAAAGAGCTGCTGGCCCGTGTTCATGCTGTTATGCGCCGCAAGGATGGCGACGCTCCCGTGGATAAAAAGCTCACTTTCGACAAGCTGGTGATCAATCTGGACTCCTACGAGCTGATCGTGGACGGCAAAAAGATCGACACCCCGCCCAAAGAGATGGAGCTGCTGTTCCACCTGGCCTCTTCGCCCAACCGGGTATTCACCCGCAACCAGCTTCTTGACGAGGTTTGGGGCTTTGACTATTTCGGCGACTCCCGCACTGTGGACGTACATATCAAGCGTCTGCGCGAAAAGCTGGAGGGCGTGTCCGACAAATGGTGCCTCAAAACGGTCTGGGGCGTGGGCTATAAGTTCGAGGTCGTGGAATAAACCGTGAAGAGCATCTATCTTCGTAACTTCGTGGCTACCGCCGTAATGGTGACGGTGTGTTTTCTCATCATCGCGGTGGCCTTTGTGGGCATCGGACGCAGCTATATTATCGACGAATACCGGGACAACATGGAAAACAGCGCGGGGGAGGTCTCCCGTATGGCCTCCGCCATTGCCCAGAATGAAAGTCTCAACAGCTGGGCCCTGGGCATGAGCCTGAGCTCCATCTCCCACAGTACCGGAAACCACATCTTCATCACCGACACCGACGGCGTGGTGGTGGCCTGCTCCGACCGCACCATGATCTGCGAGCATATGGGCAGGCAGCTGTCCGACAGCGTGATGAGCCTGCTGAGGACCAGCGGCAAAATGGACCAGATCTCCAGTCTGGACGGCATGTACGCCAAGGAGCGCTTTGTGGTGGCCACCCAGATCATTGACGCCAAGGACAATGTGATCGGCTACGCCTTTGTCACCAATGTCATCGACAATATTCTGGGCGCCTGGACCACTTTCCTGGGTATTGCCGCCATCGTGGCCATGGGCGTTTTTGCCGCCGCGCTGCTGATGAGCCTGGTCTATTCCAAGCGCATGGCCCGGCCTCTGGACGAAATGGCCGCGGCCTCCCGGAAATTTGCCCGGGGTGATTTCTCCGTCCGCGTAAAGCAGCAGGAGGACCCCACCGACGAGATGGGCGCGCTGATCGAATCCTTCAACAAAATGGCCGACTCTCTGGAGAGCGCTGAGGCACGCAGAAGCGAGTTTATCGCCAACATCTCCCACGAGCTGCGCACCCCCATGACCACCATCGCCGGCTTTGCCGACGGCATTCTGGACGGCACCATCCCCAAGGAGGACGAGGAGAAATATCTTCGTTCCATCCGGGATGAGACCCGGCGGCTGTCCCGCCTGGTGAGGGATATGCTGGATGTGTCCCAGATGAAGGCCCGGGCGGCTGACCCGGCCCGGCGGGAGGTCTTCGACCTGACGGAGCTGATTTTGCAGACCATGCTGTCCTTCGAATCCCGGGCCACCAAGAAAAATCTGGATGTGGACCCCCAGTTCCCGGATAACCACATCATGGTCCGGGCGGATAAGGACGCCATTACCCAGGTGATCTATAACCTGACCGATAACGCCGTGAAGTTTGCTGCTCCCGGCAGCTGCATCACCGTGCGGCTGTATAAGGACGGCGGCAAGGCCTATATCTCCATCAAAGACTATGGCGAGACCATCCCGCCGGAGGATCTGCCCTTCATTTTCGACCGTTTCCACAAGTCTGACCGCTCCCGCAGTCTGGACAAAGACGGCGTGGGCCTGGGGTTGTACCTGGTGAAATCCATCATCAACAGCCACGACGAGGATATCGCCGTAAAAAGTGAGGACGGCATGACGGAATTTGTATTTACGCTGCCTCTGGCGGAGTAATAAAAGAATAAGAGAATATTAGAGGATATCATATGAGCAATAATGATTGGTATAACGACGAGAGCTGGTACGCGCCTCTGGCCCCCAAAGAGGAAGAGCCCCTGCCCAAGCCGGCAAAGAAAAAGAAGAAAAAAATCAGAATCAGAGTGATCGGCGCGGTGTGCCTGGCCCTGCTGCTGCTCATCGGCACCTCCATTGCCTTCCGGGAGCCGGAAAGCAAAGAGCCCGGCAGCCCGGCGCTTCCCTCTCAGGAGGACAGTGACGATATGCCGGAAAACTGGCAGGATTTCTTTGACGACTATTATGAGTCGGTCCAGACCGACGTGGCGGAGATCAACATTCCCCGGGCGGAGCTGCCCATCGACTTCCGTCTGGAGCTTCAGGCCCCCACGGAAACGGAGCTGAGCCTCCAGGAGCTGTATCAGAACTGCTCTCCCTCCATCGTGGCAATCTCCGGCTATGTGGACGGCAAGAGCGCCTACAGCTGGGGCACCGGTGTAGTGCTGTCGGAGGATGGCTTGATTTTGACCAACACCCATGTGATCGAGGACTGCGACCGGGCCACCGTCACCCTCTATGACGACAGCGTGCACGAGGCTACACTGGTGGGCGCGGACGCCATCAGCGATGTGGCCGTGCTGAAGATCGAGGCCACGGGCCTGCCCGCCGCCAGCTTCGGCGACAGCGGCAGCCTTATGGTGGGCGATAAGGTGGCTGCCATCGGCAACCCCCTGGGCGAGACCTTCCGCATGACCCTGACTGACGGCATCATCTCCGCCATCGAACGGGGCATCAACTACAACGGGCACAGCATGACCCTGCTGCAGACCAACACCGCCCTGAACGAGGGCAACTCCGGCGGCCCGCTGTTCAATATGTACGGCCAGGTGGTGGGCGTCACCAACATGAAGATGATGTCCTCCTATTCCAGCATTGAGGGCATCGGCTTTGCCATCCCCTCCTCCACGGTGAAGAACGTGGTCAACGCCCTGGTGACCGAAGGTGAAGTGCGGGGACGGCCTTCCGTGGGCATCACCATCGGCGGTATTCCGGATAACGCCTCTGATTATTACAGCATCCCCGGCGGCGTGTATGTCTCCGACGTTACCGAGGGGTCCGACGCGGAAGCGAAAGGCATTCAGCCCGGCGACATCATCACCCATGTGAACGGCCAGCCGGTCAGCACCGTGGACGAAGTGGGGGCCATCAAGAACCAGTTCAATGTGGGCGACGTCATGACCTTCACCATCTGGCGGGAGGGAGAGACCTTCGACGTGGACGTGGTGCTGATGGATACCAACGATATCTACGGAAAATAAACGAGAAAATACACTTTATGGAAAGTAAAAAGCCAAGCTCGCAAGAGCTTGGCTTTTTGCTTATTTTGTACCCAAAAACAGGAATTATTAAAAAATATTTAGATTTTAAGAAACTTAAAATACCCGGATTCGACTTGCTTCGACACGGCGGGCCGGGTATAATCAGGTCAGAAAGACAAACGGCAGACAAAGCAGTGCCACTCCTCCTCACAGAGATGAGCAGTTACCGCAAGGCCGTTTTTCTCCAGGGCGGCGCGGACCTCATCCTGACGCCCCTCAATGATCCCGGAGGTGATGAACACACCGTCCTCTGCCATAAAGCTTCGCACAAAGGCGGACAGGGGAATGATCACATCAGAGACGATATTGGCCAGCACCACATCATAGCCCGTTCCCAGTTCCCGGCGAAGGCCGGCGTTGCCGGTGATATCTCCGGCGTAGACCGTGAACCGGTCCGGGCCGATGCCGTTGAGCGCGGCGTTGGCCATGGCCACGTCAGGAGCCTTGGGGTCAATGTCGCAGCCGGTGCAGCGCTCCGCCCCCAGCACAAGAGCACCGATGCCCAGAATACCGCTGCCGCAGCCCAGATCCAGGATCTTCTTTCCCGGCCCGGCGTAATTCTCCAGAGAAGCCAGGCACATCCTTGTTGTGGCGTGACTGCCGGTGCCGAAAATCAGCCCCGGGTCCAGCCGCAGGGGCAGCCTGCCGTCCTCCGGCACAGCCTCCCACTCCGGGACTACCACCAGCTTTTCTCCTACCTCGATGGGCTTGTAATATTCCCGCCAGTTGTTCTCCCAGTCGCTGTCTGCCACATAGGATATCCCGACATCCTCGTAGGCTGAGCGGATGCGGTGCAGAATGTCCCAGCCCTCTTCATCGTCGGACAGATAGCACTTTATCCGGCTGACGCCTTTGAACTTGTCCTCCAGCTCCTGGTCCACATAGTCCCAGTACTGGTGGTTGTTTTCGAGAAAATCCCGGAAGTCCGATTCGTTCTCGATCACAAAGCCTCCCGCCCCCATGGCGGCCATGGCCTCGCAGCGTTCGTCGATCAGTTCCTCCGGCGTGTTGACACAGACTTCGATCCAGCGCATACATTTTCCCTCCTGTGTTGTTGAGCTTATTGTAACGCCTGGGGGAGAACTTGTCAAAGAAAACCTGAATCCGGAAAAGCAGCAAATGACAATATTATGAAAAATAGTAACAAATTACCGTTGAAAATGCCCGTATTATATGCTATTTTGAAGAAAACCGAAACTTTTTCCGAAAAAAGCACTTGTGCTTTGAGAAGAATGGAAAATAAAATTTGATCAGGAGGTATATCAATGAAAAAGTTTCTGTCGGTGTTTCTTGCCGTACTGATGATAGCGTCCGTCCTTTCTACCGGCGCAGCCGCCTATGCGGACAGGGACGACAGCTTTACCATGGAGGACGCCTATGAACGTTACGACAGGGTGAGCAGCTTTGACCATGTGGATATCCGCGTGGCCGGTATCCTCACCGTGGACGGGGTGGAAAAGCCCATCACCGTCTCACACCCCAGAGTGGTCGTTTACGGCAAAGATAACAGCGGGAAAGAGACCCAGCTCTATAACTGGGAATTTACCGAAAACACCAGCTACGAATGGCGGATGACAAGAATATCCGTCCCCAAGGACGCCAGAGTAGTCCTGACCTGCGACCTGACCATTGACGGCGTCACAAAGACAGATCAGAGTTTCACCTTCGAGGGCAGAGACGACTTCGCTCAGGCCATTTATGACTGCGACGGAAAGCAGGGCCTGGACTTCATCGTCCGCGAGACCGAGATCCAGCAGGTATTTTATTATCAGGTCAGCTACCAGTGGACCGGCCTGCCCGAAGGGCTTGCCGCTGTCCCCACGGACGGCAATGATTATCTGCCCGGAGCGGATGTCACTGTAGATACCAGCTTCAAGAGCGGCGACACCCGCACGGACGGGGAGGGCAATGTGTATACCTTCTCCGGCTGGACCGAATATGATCAGGGCGACAGCCGTATACAGCTCAACGGCGCGGCAAGCTTTGCCATCACGGCAGACACCGTGATCTACGGCTCCTGGACCAAAACCACCCCGCCCACCATTGAGCCCGGCAGCATCACCATCACCAAGAGCTTTGCCGGCCTGCCGGAAAACCTGCGCCCTGTCTCTGTCAGCTTCAGCGTCACCGGACCCGATGATTTCAGCACCACGGTAACGCTCAGTGCGGAGAATCAGTGGACCAGCACCATAAATAATCTGAACGAGGGAACCTACACCATCACCGAGGGTGCGGCCGATGTGGACGGCTATGTCTATGCCAGCAACTTCACCGGCGGCAGCGCCACCGTGACCCTGACAAAGAGCACCCTTGACCCGGAGACCAACAAGTACACCGTATCCTCCGAAAGGGCAGCCTTTGAGAATACCTATACCAAGCTGGGCAGCCTGAAGGTTGTCAAGGCCTTCGGCCCGGACAGCGAGCTGAACAAGGACAGCGCGAATATCGGCAAATTTGTGTTCTCTGTAGCCGGCCCCGACGGTTTTGAGACGCGTACGATAGAGCTGCCCATCGCAAGCTCTGAAACGCCTTGGGAATTCACGCTTGAGAACCTGCCCGCAGGCGATTATACCGTCACCGAGGATCCCACCTCAGCTGCCCGGGATAGCTACAATCTGACCATCAACAGCGCTGGGGCAGAGGACGATAAAGTTACTGTTTCCGTAAATAACGGCAGCACAGCCGAGGCAAAAATCACCAATACTTACACCAAGAATATCAGTGGGGAGATCCACAATCCCGCCAGCTTCAAGATCGTCAAGATCGACGGGCAGGAAAACAAGCTCTCCGGTGCGGAGTTCACCCTTTACGATGAAGACGGCAGTGTGGTAAGCACCCAGACCACCGACAGCAAGGGCGAGGCAGTTTTCGGCGGCTTCACCAAGGCGGCAGAGTACACCCTGAAGGAGACCAAGGCCCCCGAGGGCTATGTGGCCACGGAGCAGAGCTGGACCGTCACCGTCAAGCTGAAGGACGGCGATCCCACTATCCAGATCAGCGAGGACGGCAAATTCTGGAACAAGATATACAACTGGGTCGTCAGCAGCGATCCTAAAGACGTGGACGGTGTACTGACGGTGACCAACGCGCGGCAGACCGGCTCCCTCGTCATCACCAAGACCGTGGAGAACAACAAGAAGCTGGGGCCCGAGGCTGAGGAATACAGCTTCAGCCTGACCATCGGCAATGAGGAGCAGACCTTCACCCTGAAGGCCGGGGAGAGCAAGACCATTAATAATATCCCCTATGGCACCACCTACAAAGTGCTTGAGGAAGTGAGCGAGGATGCCTCTTGGAATGTGGTCTCTCCTGTTGGCGGAAAAGCTGAGGGCACCATCAGCCAGGAGGAGACTACGGTCGACTTTGTCAACCGCTATGAGTATGCCGATGAAGCCGAGATGGCGGTATTCTCCGCTGTAAAGCAGAGCAGCAAGGACGGCAAGGCCCTGGCCGGCGCGGAGTTCACCGTGTATTCCGATAAGGACTGCAAGACCAGCGTGGCTACCGCCGCCACCGACGCCAACGGCAAGCTGGCCTTCGGCTTCAAGAGCGCGGGCAGCTTCTATCTGAAGGAGACCAAGGCCCCCAGCGGCTACGTCCTGTCTGATAAGGTCGTTGAGCTTACCGTCTCCAACAAGGGCTACGTTGTGGACCGGGTGGAGAATGAGGATCAGACCGACACGATGACGATCGTCCCCGTGCTGGAGCTGACTGTCAAGGGCGCAGAGCTGCAAAGCGGCTCCACCAGCATGTTCCTCCTGGAAAACGACCCGGAAAGCTATATTGACATCACCGTCAACAAGCTCTGGAAGAACGACAAGGAAGCGGGCAAGCGGCCCGAGACCATCACCGTCACCCTGTACAAGGACGGCGTGAAGTACGACAGCAAGACCATCAGCGAAAAGGATAAGTGGACCTGCACCTGGAAGAACCTGCCCAGCCAGTACAAGTGGACTGTGGATGAGAGCAATCTGCCCGCGGGCTACACCAAGAGCATCAGCCAGAAGGGCAACACCTTCACCATCACCAACACCTACAGCTCCATTCCCGGTACCGGCGACAGCAGCGCACCCATCCTGTGGGCCCTGCTGGTGTTGACCACCGCCGCCGGCGCGGTGCTGACCATCCGGAAGCTCCGCAAGGAAAAGGGCTGATCGGCCAAGGCGATAACACAATAAAGACGCACTAAAGCACTCCCTCTGTGAGAGACAGCGAAAGCTGCCAATCACAGAGGGAGTATTTTCTTTAACCGTAATGCTCTGCCATGTAGAGGCTTAACCGGCTCTGAATTTGTCCGGCAGCTTCCCCGGCAGATTTTTGACCGCTCAGGAAGGCATTGATCTCGTTTTGGAGTATTTCTGTCACCGCCTCGTCCCGGAGCACCAGCTGATCCGTATTGCAGACCAGCTCCCGGATAACAGCGGCGTCTCTTTCATTGAAGGATTCATAGGTGCTCACATTGCTTTGGGGCCGGTGAAGGCTGTTCTCCAGCGCCTGTTCAAAGCTGTCCCGGAAAACGGGGATGCCTTCGGTCAGGAAAGGCTCATCCCCGCCCCGCATAAAGGTCTTGACAAAGCGCCATGCGCCGTTTCGGTTTTCACTGGAAGCCATGATGCCCAGGCTGGTGTTGCAGCCCGCGGTGTGCATCAGGTCGTTTCCCAGCCACAGCTCGCCGGTGCGCCCTGTCCCGCCCGGCGGCAGCAGCTTCATAAAGTAGGTTCCGGTCCCGGAAGAGCCGGGGAAGCCCAGAACCACCGCCTCATCCGCAAAAAGCAGCCGGGGATAAAAGCCCGCATCGGCGGCATAGTCATAGGAGAGCAAAAATTCGCAATCTCCATCGGAAAAGGTACCGGACACAGCCGCCGAAGAGGCACACCGCTTCAGAAGCTCCAGCCAGCCTATAAATTCCAGACTGTCAAAGCGGCAGCTGGCGGTGCTGCGGTCCATGAACTCCGCTGTGGCCGCCCAGGAAAAGAGGAGGACAATTTCCTCCCGGGTGAGACGCAGCGCCGATTCCGTTTCGTCCATCGCCGCAATGGCCCGCTCCACGGTCCATTGGTCAGGATCGATGCCCAGATGCTCCGCGCCCAGCATGGTCAGCAGCGTGAATTTGTCCGTGTACTCGTACAGTCCGCCACCCTCGGTCAATGCGGCAAACAGACCGGGGATGAAGTCCTCCCGGCGGATGTCGGGGTCGGCGTCAATATAAGGGAGCAGATCCACCAGCAGCTCTTTGTCCACCGCGCCGGGCGGGAGCAGGCTGGTGTCCAGCACGTCAATGTCATTGGATGTGGCCAGTTCGACCATCAGGCGGTTTCGCTCCGCCTCATCGTGCCAGACCATGGACTTGATGACGATCCGGTATTCCGGGTCCGTCTGATTAAAGCGCATCACCGCGTCAAGAAGCGTCTCCGGGCAGGTGTACTCCGTTTCGTTGAATTCGTAGCCATAGGCAGAGGCGTCGGCAAAGCAGCCGAGAGTCAGCGTTTTCTTCACCGGCACCATGCCTGGGCTGACCTTTACCAGCTTACCGCCAGCCAGATAGTACAGCTCGCCCAGGGAATTTTCCAGACCCTCATAGGCGCTCCACAGCGTGCTGTATTCCAGCGCCACGTCCATCCAGTGGAAAACCGGGCTCATGGCGCCGCTGGCCGGGTCAAATTCGTACAGCACACGCTCTTTTGTCATAAGAAAGCGGCCGCGGCTGCTGTTGTAAATATTGGCCTGAAAAAGCGCCTCCATCGGTTCCCCGCACTGGAGCGTGGCCGGGTCCAGCACGCACCAGCCGTCCCGGGTGTCCACATAGAGCCGGTCTCCGATGCGGACATTAGCGCAGCTGCCCTCCAGCGGAAGGCCGACTTGGCCGGTCACCTGTGCATCCCGGCTGATGATGCGCACCCGCTCGTCGTCGTTCAAAATGGCCCGCTCCCCGTCCAGGGCGATCATGCCGCTGAAGTAAGGGTCGTGGCCCGTGCTGTCGCTGCGCCAGAAATCCATGCGGGTACAAGTCTGCCCGCCGGTCGCCGGGTCCAGCACGATCAGATAATAGTGCTGCCTGCGAGTCAGGTTCATGGTCGCCAGTTCCTCGTCGGAATAACCCTCGAACAGCCGCACCCAGACAGCGCCCTGCGCCGCGGAAAAGGCGTCCACATAGGGATATTTTGCCTCTCCCGTGTCCAAAATCCAGCTTTTCCACTGTGCTGTGAGCGTGTCATAGCGCAAAACGGCAAAGCCACCTTCCCTTGTCTCCGCGTGAAAGTACAGGCAGTCGTCCACACGCTGAAGGCCGCGCAGATTCTGAAAGCCCTCGGGCACAGGCAGCTCCGTTGTGATCCAGCCCGGCTCCGTCTCCGCGCAGGCCTGGGGCGTTTCTATCACGAGAGGGGATGCTTCGCTGGTCTCTTGCGCCGTTTCCGCCTTTCCGCAGGCGCTGAGCTGCGTCAACAGGGAAAGGGCAAGGAGAATAATGAGTCCTCTGCTTATCTTTTTCATGGTTTTCTTACCCGATGTAGATGTCGCAGAATGCGTAGGGGTTTTCAAAGTCGCTCTGCCGGACGGTGTTGCCTGTGGGCTCCACGATCAGACCGCGGGCGATCCGCTCCATGTTCTCCATGCTGTCGTAGCCCCGGACGCCGATGATCCAGCCCTGTTCCGGGTGGAACAGGATCACAAAATTCCCCGTGGGAAACTCTGTTTGCTCTGCGTCAATGGCGTGGGTGGCCTGAGCGCTAAACTTTAAGACCTGCAGCTCGCCCCAGGTCTCCTGATGGATCTCCTCCGGCTGAAAACCCAGCAGGAGCATGGCGCCCCCGTCCACAAACTGGGAGGCGTACAGCACATCCACCACGCAGGACGGCATATAAATATCGAACTGTTCGTTGTAGAGCTCTCTGCCCTCCAGCAGCTGGGTCCAGTCCGCCGCCCACGATGCCGGGTGCCAATAGTCGTCGTTGGGCGCCCAGGTGGTTTTAAAGTGGACCTCCGGACATTCCTCCGGCCCCGCAAAGGTAAAAACGTATTCGCTGTTCCATTGGATACTCTGGTCCTCAAAATGGACGGTAAAGCTCTCTTTGCTGCTGTGCCCGCTGATTTGAAACAGGCCGAGAGCATAGGCGCTGACGGTAAAAAGGGAGATCAGGATTGCGGCCACCAGAATGGTGCTCCACAGTCTGCGGCGGACATGGGGCGGGCTCTGGGACGCCTCACCGTAGCCCAGAAAAACCTCCGCCTTATGGACATTCTCCGGGCGGATGCCCTGCATGGCATCCAAAAGCATATCGGCATTCAGCATAAGTTTTCCTCCTGTAAATACAGCTTCAGTTTCTCGCGCAGCCGGAAGAGCGTGACCTTCACCTTGCCCTGGGTACAGCCGCGCTTTGCGGCGATCTCCGCCACCGGCGCAAGGAACCAGTAGCGGGAAATGAAGAGGATCTGCTCATTTTCCGGCAGACTGTCCACAAAGCGGTCTATGGCCTGCGCCAGTTCCTTTGCCTCAATCTCCCGTTCCGGATCGGACGGACCGGGCACGCAGCCGCCCAGCTCGTCCAGAGCCAGGGGGAGCTCTCCGCCGCCACGCTTCAGGCTGTGTTTAGCCCGGCAGCGGTCCAGCGCCAGATTCCGGGTGATGGCCCCCAAAAATCCGGACAGCGCAGAGGGGCGCTCGGTGGGCATGGCGTTCCAGGCCCGAAGCCATGTGTCGTTCACACATTCCTCCGCGTCCTCGTTGCTTGCGCAGATATTGTAGGCGATCCGGTGGCAGTATCTGCCGTACTTGCGGTCCGTTTCCGCTATGGCCTGATCGGAACGCTGCCAGTACAGATCGACAATGGCTGAGTCTTCCATAGGCACCTCCTTGCGTCTCACCTGTATATACGGAAAGCATTTGGAAAGGTTACAGGAAAAAAGAAAAAAAGAAAGAAAAAAGGACCTGCCGCACCGCGGCAAGCCCATGATTCACTTCTCCAGACGGTAGGAATTGATGGTGACAATGTCGGGCTTCAGCCGGGAAAGGGGACGCTCACTGCTGCCCACAAAGCGAAAGCCGCATTTTTGAATCACCCGGTTGCTGCCGGTGTTTTCCCGGATCGCCTCAACGACAATGGCGCTGTAACCGCAGGCGAAAAGCTCCCGGATCACGGCCTGAAAGGCCTCCGTCATGTAGCCCTGGTTCCAATAGGCCCGGCCGGAGCAGTAGCCGATGACCGGGGTGCCGTCCACGAAGCCCACCACGTCGAGCATGCCAATCAGCATACGGTCCTCCTTGCGCTCAATACCGTAGCGAAAGCAGTCCTCTTTTTCGTATTCCGCAAGCCAGTAGTCCATGATGCTCTGGGTCTGCTCAGTGCTCTCATGGGGGTTCCAGGTCAGATACCGGGTCACTTCCGGGTCGCTGGCCCAGCCGTCGTAAATTGCCTGCACGTCGTCAGGCCGCAGCGCTCTCAGACGCAGCCGTTCGGTCTCCAGTTCTCTCATGGTGTCTCCCTCCTTTGACAGGGAAAGTATACAGGAAAAACCGGTTTCTGTCTATAAAAAACGCAGCCGGCAGGGGACCGGCTGCGTTGCGTGTATGGGGTCGTCACGCGACGTATTTTTCAAACCAGGCGCTGATGGTATTCTCGTCCAGACCCAGCCCGTCGGCCATAAAGGCCACGGCTTCATTGAAGTTCATGCCGTTGAGACGCTCATAGTTGGTCACAACTCTGTTGTGGATGGGATTTTCGCCCATGTTGCGGCCTTCCATATAGCCGCACTCATAGCACATCATCAGGTCATATTTTCTGTGGTTGTCTTTGGTCATCTCATGTCCGCAGCGAGGGCACTTCATGTTTTATTCCTCCCATTTTCAAAGCAGGCGACGGCTTTTGCTTGCCTGTTAGTTATTTAACTTACAATTATAATATAGCACTTGAGGCGGCGGAATGCAATTCGCAAATCGACAAAAAATTAGCAATCTTTCCGGCCCGGCGGCGCTGTTTTTGTACATCCCACACAAAAACCACAAAAAGGATTTGTATATTGCGCTTGCAAAAGGCAATAGTCCGTTGTACAATCCAGGTGAGCAAACGATGATTAAATCGGCAAGAGCGGATCGCGAGAAAATTTGCGTTCTGAGGAAGGCACTTTTTTGCAGGAATACTTTGTGTATCGCAAGAAAAAGTGACAAAATCAGGGCGGAAATTTTCCGCGAGTAGTCTGTAACACCTAACTGTGATATAAGCTG
>SAMEA3663248__coassemble_296_pt1 | contig 18735 bp, 20 predicted proteins | sample SAMEA3663248__metabat2_low_PE_036 | metagenome-assembled genome bin SAMEA3663248 (sample SAMEA3663248) | pig gut metagenome | biome: pig gut; feature: pig-associated habitat; material: faeces | place: China | collected 2013 | reverse complement strand
GCAAGGACGCTTCTCGCCTTTCAGGACTGTGAATTAGTGGATGAGATTGTGGTGGTCACCCGGATGGAGAAGATCGTTGAGGTGGCCGGTCTCTGCAAAAAGTACCGCATTGACAAAGCCAGCAAAGTGATCAGCGGCGGCGCTACCCGCATGGAGTCGGCCCTGGCCGGCGTTTCCGAAGTGAAAAAAAGAGCCAGGCTCATCGCCATTCATGACGGTGCACGTCCCCTGGTCAGCGTAGATCTGATTGAGAAAACCGTCCGCGCCGCGGCGGAGTTTAAAGCCGCTGTCCCTGCGGTAAAGAGCGTGGACACCCTCAAGCTGGTGGAGGACGGGGAGACCGTCACCGGCAGTCTTGACCGGGAGCTTGTGCTGCGTGTGCAGACCCCCCAGGTCTTTGAGGCTGACCTGATCAAGGGCGCGCTGACTTTTGCGGCGGAGAAAAAGCTTCCCCTGACGGATGACTGTTCCGCTGCGGAACGCATGGGCGTTAAAGCACACATTGTCCCCGGCGAGGAGGACAACATCAAGCTCACCACACCCAGAGACATGCTGTTTGCCGCCGCCATCTTAAAGGACAGGGGGGAATACCTTGCGGATCGGGCATGGGTATGACGTTCACCGCCTGGTAGAAGGGCGGAAGCTGATCCTGGGCGGCGTGGATATCCCTTGGGAGAAGGGCTTGCTTGGCCATTCCGACGCCGATGTCCTGCTCCACGCGCTGATGGACGCGCTGTTGGGCGCGGCCGCCCTGGGGGATATCGGCAAGCATTTTCCCGACACCGACGAGCGGTACCGGGGAGCGGACAGTATGGAGCTGCTCCGACAGGTGCGCGGCATTCTCTCAGCCCACGGTTTTACGGTGGGCAATGTGGATTGCACCGTGCTGGCCCAGCGGCCAAAGCTTGCGCCCCATATCCTGCAAATGCGCGAGAACATCGCCTCCGCTCTGGAAGTCTCAGTGGACAGGGTCAGCGTGAAGGCCACCACCGAGGAGGGCCTGGGCTTTACCGGAGAGGGGCTTGGCATTGCCGCCCACGCGGTAGCGCTGATCGATGAAAAGTGAACACATCGTTTTTCCCGGCGGCATATGATGGAGTGAATCACGCGGGGAAAACTTCAAAGCATCCGCCGGGAGCCTTTCTCCGCGGATGCTTTTATTCGTTATGGCTGTTTCGCCGGGAAAAGGAGTTTATCTATGACGCAGTATCTGATCATGTGCCGGTCTTTGACCAAAGCGCAAAGCAGCGCAAGGCTTCTTGAAAGCGCCGGCATAACAGCAAGTGTGGTAAAAGCGCCGCAGGAGCTCAGCGGAGCGGGCTGCGGCTATGCGCTGAGTCTGTACAGAAAGTTTGAGGAGGCCGTGGAGCTGCTGAAGAAAAACAATCTTCTCAACGGAAAACTATACAGGCGCAGCGGCGGTGAGGGATATACGGAGGTCAAAGGATGATCTATCTTGACAATGCGGCCACGACCCTGCCAAAGCCGGTTTCGGTGGAAAGGGCGGTGTGCCGGGCCATGCAGAGCATGGCCAGCCCCGGCAGGGGAGCCCATCCCCCGGCCATGCGGGCGTCGGAGACCCTGTTCCAGTGCAGAAGCGAGGCCGCGGAGCTGTTTCATGTTCCGGAGGCGGAGCGGGTGGTTTTCACCATGAACGCCACCCACGCCCTGAATATCGCCATCCGTTCCAAGGCACATCGGGGCGCAAAAGTGCTGATCTCCGGCTTTGAGCACAATTCGGTGACAAGGCCCCTGGCCGACCTGGGCGCAAATATAACTGTGGCGGGGAGAAAGCTTTTTGACAGGGAAGATACGCTGAAAGAGTTTCAACGGGAGATCCCCCGGGCGGAGCTGGTGGTGTGCACCCATGTGTCCAACGTGTTCGGCTATATCCTGCCCATTGATGAGATCGCGGAAATGTGCAGAAAATATAAAGTGCCCCTGATCGTGGACGCCTCCCAATCGGCCGGGATACTGGACCTGGACTTTCAGCGCCTGGGCGCGGCTTTCGCCGCAATGCCCGGCCACAAGGCGCTGCTGGGGCCCCAGGGTACGGGTATTCTGCTCTGCGGGGAGGAGGGCCTTCCGCTGATGCAGGGCGGCTCCGGCTCCGACAGCATACCCCAGCACATGCCGGAGTATCTGCCCGACCGGCTGGAGGCCGGTACCCACAACACCACCGGCGTGGCGGGGCTTCTGGCCGGAATCCGCTTTGTCAGGGAAAAAGGGCCGGAAAACATCCGGAGGCATGAGCGCTCACTGCTTGAATTGATGCTGAAAGAGCTGGAAAATGAAAAAACGGAGCTTTTCGCGGCAGATGCGTCGGTTCAGAGCGGCGTTTTATCCCTGAGAGTCAGGGGACGAAGCTGCGAGGATATTGCCGACAGTCTGTCACAGCGGGGCGTCTGCGTCCGCAGCGGCCTGCACTGCGCGCCCACCGCCCACCGCAGCGCCGGGACCCTGGAGACCGGGACCATCCGTTTCAGTTTTTCCCCCTTCGTCACCCAAGCACAGGTTCTCAGCGCCTGCCAAATCCTTCGGGAGATAATCTTTAAGGAAAGTTAATAATGTTTTGGTGAAAACTGTTTGCCTTTTTTTCTCTGATGATTTATAATAAACTGATATTATAGCTAAGTGCGGTCAAATGACCGAATCGATAAAAACCGAACGGGGAAGAGCAGATGGAAGCAATCAGTACAGTGACTGCCAAGGCGTGGAACTATTTGACCACCATGCGTATCGCCGATATTGTGGATATACTCATCGTGGCGTTTCTGATCTACAAGGCCATTGGCTTTGTCCGAAAGACAAATTCATACAATCTGGCCAAGGGACTTATCCTTATCCTGATCATGCTGGGACTGTCGGATATCCTGAAGCTGACCATGATCAATTCTCTGCTGCGCAAGGCCGTGGAATTGGGCCTGATCGCCCTGCTCATCCTGTTTCAACCGGAGCTTCGCCGCCTTCTGGAGCGCATGGGCAGCAGCTTTTCCTCGGGAAAGCCGGTGTCCGAGTCGGTGATGGAGTCGGCCATTGCCCAGACGGTCCTGGCCTGCACGGAGATGTCCGCTTCCAAAACCGGTGCGCTGATCATTTTCGAACGGAAAGTCAAGCTCAACGACATCATGAGCACCGGCACCATTATCAACGCCGATGTGACGGCGGAACTGATCAAGAACGTTTTCTTCAACAAAGCGCCCCTGCATGACGGCGCGCTGATCGTAAGAGGCAGCAGGCTTGCCGCTGCCGGCTGCGTCCTGCCTCTTACCAAAAGCACCAATTTGAGCAAGGACCTGGGCATGAGGCACCGGGCGGGCATCGGTCTCAGCGAGCAGTCCGACGCGGTGGTGGTCATTGTCTCCGAGGAGACAGGCTCCATCTCCGTGGCCATCGAGGGAATGCTCAAACGCCATCTTACCGCCACAACCTTTGAAAAGCTCCTTCGCAGCGAGCTGATCCAGGATGAGGACGATGAAAACAACAACGGCCTCATCAACAACATCAAGAAGTACCTCAAGGTGAAGAAGAATGAAAAAGACAAGCCGGATGAGAAATCTGTATAACAATAGAGTCTTTTGGATGGTCATTTCCCTCCTGGCTTCTCTTGCGATCTGGGTATATATTACCAGCGTTGACTCTGATGAGTACAAGCAGACCTTCAGAGGCGTGAGAGTGGAGCTGGTGGGGGAGGACATTCTGCGGGATTCCAAGGGCCTTGTGGTCACGGACCTGGACACCAATTCCGTCACGGTGGAACTGGTGGGCCCCAGGCGGGTGATCGCCTCGCTGGACGCGGACAATATCGTGGCCCAGGTGGATGTGAGCAAGCTGTCTCAGGCGGCCTATACCTCTTTGCAATATACCCTGATCTATCCGGACAAGACAGACACGGGTTCTATCCAGACGGTGAGGAAAAGCCCGGAGACGGTGAACTTCATGGTCTCAGCCCAGACCTCCAAGACCATTCAGGTCCGCGGCAGCTTTGAAGGCCAGCTGGCCGAGGGCTATACGGCGGAGATCCCCGTGTTCGAGCCTTCCACCATCACCATTTACGGCCCGGAGGCCTATATTAAAAACGTTTCCTATGCCTGGGTCACCTTCGGCAAGGAAAATGTGGACAGCACCTACTCCGTGGAGACAGGCTTTACGCTGATGAATGAAAACGGGGAAGAGTGTTCCACCACCGGCATTACCTGCTCTGCTGATGTGGTAAAGGCCACGCTGCCCCTGCTGACCAAGAAGGAAGTTCTGCTCAGCGTGGATCTGATCGAGGGCGCGGGAGCCACTTCAAAGAATACCAAGGTCACCATCGAACCGGAGTCTATCACTCTGGCGGGCGACTCCTCCATCCTTGACGGTCTGAATAAGATCACCATTGCCACCATCGACCTGACCGACTTTGGCCGCTCCTTTACCGACACCTTTACCATTCCCCTCAATGATGAGATCAGAAATCTGACCGGGGTCAGCGAAGCCACCGTTACGGTGGAGATCGTAGGCCTGGAGACCAGAACCTTTACGGTCAAGAACATCCGCTGCATCAACGTGACGGAGGGATATGAGGCCCAGATCATCTCGGAGAGCATCACGGTCACGCTGCGCGGCCCTGCGGAGCAGCTGGACCAGGTGCAGACGGAGAACCTGCAGGCTGTGGCGGACCTGGTGGATTACAAGGGCTCCACCGGCGCCTATATGCCCGAGGTGAAGATCTATGTGGATGGCTTTACCGACGTGGGCGCCATCGGCGAGAACAATATTTCCATTGAGATCAGAAAGGCATGAGGTATGACACAGGAAGCTGTTGTGACAAGGGTTTTCCCCAATAATATGGCAGAGGTGGCCGTGACAAGAACCACGGCCTGCGGCGGCAACTGCGGCAATTGCGAGAGCTGCATTTTTCAGAGCGAGCTGAAAGCCATGGCAAAAAACCGCGTCTCCGCCCGTCCGGGCCAGAAGGTGCTCATTGAGAGCAAGTCCTCCAAGGTGTTCGGCGCGGCGCTGCTGGTGTATATCCTGCCGCTGGTTTTCTTCCTGGCCGGTTTTGCCATTGCTTACAGCCTTGGCGCTGCCGAGGGGGTATGCGTTGCGGTGAGCTTTCTGGGGCTGGCTGTGGGTGCTGCCGTGGTGGTGGCTTCCCAGCGGCTGAAGAAAAATAAAAATCCCATTAGCTTCGACATTGTTGAGCTGATTTGATTTTTGGAGGAACAAATGATAAAAAGTATGACAGGCTACGGCAGTGCCAAGGGCACTGTGGAGGGTCTTGAGATCACGGTTGAGCTGAAAAGCGTGAATAACCGCTATCTGGACACCTCTGTTCGTCTGCCCCGCAGCTTTCTGTTCGCGGAGGAAGCGATCAAAAGCGCGGTGCAGTCCCACATCAGCCGGGGCAAGGTGGATGTGTTCGTTTCGGTGGATTCTTCCGCCGCAGGGGATATGACAGTCAAGGTCAATGAACCGCTGCTCAAGGGCTATATTGAGGCCATCCGGCATATCTCTGAGGAGTATTCCCTGGCAAACGACATGACCGCCCTGAGCGTCAGCCGCTTCCCGGACGTGCTGTCCGTGGAGAAAAAGGATTTGGACGCTGAGGCCATTTCCGCCGGGATCTCCGCTATCGTCGAGGAAGCCCTGCGGGACTTTGACGCCATGCGGCAGAGAGAGGGCGCAAAGCTCAGGGACGATGTGCTTTCAAGACTGGAGACCATTGACCGGCTTGTCTCCACCGTGGAGCATGAGGCGCCGAAGACCGTGGCGGAATACCGGAAACGCCTTGAACAGAAAATGCAGGAGGTGCTGGGCTGTACCGGCCTTGATGAAAACCGTATTCTGGCGGAGGCCGCCATCTTTGCCGACCATATCGCCGTGGACGAGGAGACGGTGCGCTTGAGAAGCCACATGTCCCAGCTGACCACCATGATCAACGGAAATTCGCCCACCGGCCGGAAAATTGATTTTCTCATTCAGGAGTTTAACCGCGAGGCCAACACCATCGGCTCCAAGTGTCAGAATTCCCAGATCGCCCATGTGGTGGTGGACCTGAAATCGGAGATCGAAAAGATCCGCGAGCAGATCCAGAATATTGAGTAAGGAGCGGAAAGATGAAGCTGATCAACATCGGCTTTGGCAACCTTATTTCCGCGGAGAGAATTATTTCTATCGTCAGCCCGGAGTCCGCGCCCATAAAGCGCATGATCCAGGATGTGCGGGAAAAAGGTCTGCTGATCGACGCGTCCTTCGGACGCAGCACAAAATCCGTAATCGTCATGGACAGCGGAAATGTGGTGCTTTCGGCTCTGCCGCCGGAAACATTAGCTGTCCGATTTGCTGAAAAAACTGAACAGGGAGAAGGAAATGAAAATGAATGACAAAGGCAGACTCATTGTTATCTCAGGACCCTCCGGCGCCGGAAAAAGCACGGTGGTTTTCAAGGCCATCGAAGGCCGCGGCGACATGTGCTTTTCCACCTCCGTCACCACCCGCAAGCCCCGGCCCAATGAGGTGGACGGCAGAGAATACTTCTTCGTGGACCTTGACCGCTTCAAGGAAATGGTGGACAACGACGAGCTTCTTGAACACGCCGAGTATGTGGCCAATTCCTACGGCACACCCAGAAAATATGTGGAGGACAAGCTGGAAAGCGGTCTGAATGTTCTTCTGGACATCGAGGTACAGGGCGCAAGGCAGATCCGGGAAAAGAAGCCTGACGCCGTGCTGATCTTCATTATCCCGCCCTCCATGGAGGAGCTTCGGCGGCGTCTTGTGGCCAGAGGCACCGATTCGGAGCGGGCCATTGAAGCCCGGCTCATCCGCGCCCGCCAGGAATATGCCGAGGCGGATTTCTATGATTACATCATCGTAAACGACGACGCGGACAAGGCCGCGCAGGAGCTTTCCGCCGTTATTACCGCCGAGCGTTGCCGGGCGGAAAACAGAATCAATTTTCTGAAAGAGGTCTAAAATTTTTAAGCCGCACATTAAGCGGCAGAATGGAGTAATAATTATGATGCTTTATCCCCCCGTGGCTGAACTTGTGGACAAAGTGGGCAGCCGTTATCAGCTTGTAAACCTTGTAGCCAGAAGAGCACGCGTCATCTCCGCCGATGCGGAAGAGAAGCAGATCCCTCTGGAGAAGAAGCCTGTGTCCTCCGCCATTGACGAGGTTTACACCGGCAAGCTGACCATAAAAGAATAATTTCTTAGGATTTAGCGGGGTTTTTCCCCGCTGAATTTGAACATTACGCAAAGGCGGTGGAGAGATGCCCGCAGCAATAGCGAAAATCGCGGTATCCGCCGCACCATACTGGGTCGACAAGCCTTTTGATTACCTGATCCCCGAGGAGATGCGGGATCAGGCCGTCCCCGGGGTAAGGGTCAGCGTGCCCTTTTCCCTGGGAAACCGCCGCAGCGAGGGCATTATCCTGGCCGTGACGGAACACAGTGAATTTACGCAGCTGAAAGCCATCATCAAGGTGCTGGATCCTCAGCCTGTGCTGACGCAGGAGCAGATCAAGCTGGCACTTTTCATGCGGGAGCGTTTTTTCTGTACCGTCTATGAAGCGGTGAAGACCATTTTGCCCGCCGGGCTCTGGTTTAATGAAGAAGGAGCACGCCGGGTAAAGGACAAAACCGTGGAAGTGGCCAGACTTTGCGGCTCTTCAGAGGAGGCCGCGGCCATCGCCGACAGCAAACGCCGCCGCTCCCCCCAGCAGGCCGCTATTCTGGACCTTCTGTGCAGCTTTGAAATGCTGCCCGTCCGGGATATTCTGAACCATACCGGCGCCACAAAACAGAGCCTGAAAAGCCTTGTCAATCTGGAGCTGGTGGAGCTGTTTCAGCGGGAGGTATACCGCCGTCCCGACGTGTATACGGACGAGATCCTGCCGGTACCGGAGCTGAACCGGGAGCAGCAGGAGGCCTATCAGGGCCTTTCCTGTCTGGCCGGTTCCGGAAAAGCCTCTGTCGCCCTGCTTTTCGGCGTGACCGGCAGCGGCAAGACCAGCGTGTATATCCATCTGATCAATGACAGCCTGAAAAAAGGCAAGTCCGCCATTCTTCTTGTGCCGGAAATTGCCCTGACGCCCCAGATGATCCACACCTTTTCCTCCCATTTCGGCGATGAGATCGCCGTACTGCACAGCAGTCTTTCCACAGGCGAGCGCTATGACGAGTGGAAGCGGATCAAAAGCGGCAAGGCCAGGGTGGTTATCGGCACCAGAAGCGCCATCTTCGCCCCGGTCAGCGACCTGGGGATCATTATCATCGACGAGGAGCAGGAGGAGACCTATAAGTCTGAAAACACGCCCCGCTACAATGCACGGGATATTGCCAAATATCTGTGCAGCAAGGCCGGCTGTCTGCTGCTTCTTGGCTCCGCCACCCCTGACATTTCCAGCCGCTACAGCGCTGAGACAGGAAAATACAGCATGTTTACCCTGTCTGAGCGCTATAACGACATGCAGCTGCCCCAGGTCAAAATTGTGGACATGAAGCGGGAGCTGCGCCGCGGAAACGGCAGTGATATCAGCAGCTTTCTCAGAGACGAGCTGGCGGCCAATATTGACAAAGGGGAACAGAGTATTCTGTTCATCAACCGCCGGGGCGCCCATAAGCTGATCAGCTGCGTTGATTGCGGCTATACGTATAAATGCCCAAGATGCAGCGTTTCCCTCACCTATCACAGCGCCAATAAGCGCCTGATGTGTCATTACTGCGGCTACTCCCAGCGGGTGGATGAAAGCTGTCCCGACTGCGGCGGCACGCTGAAATATGTGGGCACCGGCACCCAGCATGTGGAGGAGCAGCTCCACGAACTGTTTCCCGGCGTGGGCGTGCTCCGGATGGATACGGACACCGTCACACCGGCCGGTTCCCATGAAAAGCTGTTTGACCAGTTTAGAAATGAGAATATCCCCATCATGGTGGGGACCCAGATGGTCACAAAAGGGCTGAATTTCGAAAACGTCACCCTTGTGGGCGTTATTTCCGCCGACCAGAGCCTGTATTGCGGCGATTACCGGGCGGGGGAGAGGACTTTCTCCCTGATCACCCAGGTTGTGGGCCGCAGCGGCCGGGGCGCAAAGCCCGGAAGAGCCGTGATCCAGACCTTTACGCCGGAAAATCAGACCATCAAGCAGGCCGCCATGCAGGACTATGAGGCCTTTTACCAGTCGGAGATCCAGCTGAGGCGGCTGCAGAACGCGCCCCCACTGTGCGATCTGTTCTCTGTCACCGCTTCCGGCCTGGATGAGGAACAGGTGCTCAAAACGATGCATTATATCAAAAGATGGCTTTCCGAGCTGCTTTGTGATTCCCCCGGCACCGTGGTTCTCGGGCCTGCGCCGCTGAGCGTGGTGAAGGTGAATAACCGTTACCGGTACAGGGTGAATATCTGCTGTACCGCCTCCGGCAGCATCAGAAAAATCATTTCCCATGTGGTCATGGAGTGCAGCAAGGACAAGCGCTTCAAGGGCGTCTCCCTCTTTGCTGAAAACGATCCCACAGAATAACAAGCCGCTTTGCGGCGGAATGGAGATATAGATCAATGGCAACGCGTAATATTTTGACAAAGGAAGAGCCGGGACTGTATAAGAAATGCCGTGCCGTTACTGACTTCAACGACCGGCTCCATCAGCTTCTGGACGACATGAAGGAGACACTCAGCGGCGCACAGGGTGTAGGTCTGGCCGCGCCCCAGGTGGGCGTACTGAGAAGAGCGGTCCTGGTGATTGAAACCAACGTGCCCGAGGACGAGGACGAATACGTGATCGAGCTCATCAACCCCGAGATCATCGAGACCTCCGGCGAGCAGTACGGCCCGGAGGGCTGCCTCAGCGTGCCCGGCGAATTTGGTCTGGTCAAGCGCCCCATGAACGTGAAGGTGCGGGCGCAGGACCGCTTCGGCCAGTGGTTTGAGGTAGAGGGGACGGGACTTACCGCCCGCTGCTTCTGCCATGAGATCGACCACCTGGACGGCGTGGTTTTCACCGCCAAATGCGACCGTATGCTCACCGAAGAAGAGCTGGAAAGCGGAGAATACTGATCGAGGGGCGATTTCATGCGTATTGTTTTTATGGGGACGCCGGATTTTGCGGAGGCCTCACTGAAAAAACTGATCGACGAGGGCTTTCCCGTGGCGGGCGTCTTTACCCAGCCGGATAAGCCCAAGGGCCGGGGCATGGAGATGAGTTTTTCTCCTGTAAAAACCCTCGCCCTGGCCAACAATATCCCGGTATATCAGCCGGAGAAGATGCGGGATGGCACGGCTCTTGCCCAGATCAAGGCACTGGCCCCGGATATTCTGGTTGTGGTGGCTTACGGCCGGATTTTGCCGGACGATATCCTTGCCGTACCTAAGTACGGCGCGGTCAATGTCCACGCCTCCCTTCTCCCGAAATACAGAGGCTCCGCGCCCATCCAGTGGGCCGTCCTCAACGGGGACAGGACCACCGGCGTGTCAACCATGTATCTGGCCCACGAGATGGACACCGGCGATGTGATCTACACCGAGGAGACGGAGATCGGCGAACAGGAGACCTCCGGCGAGCTTTTCGACCGGCTCAAAGACCTTGGCGCGGCGCTTTTGGTAAAGACGCTTCGGGATATCGAGGCGGGCTGCGCCCCCAGAACGCCCCAGGATCATGCAAAGGCCAGCTATGTCACCATGCTGGATAAATCCATGTCGCCCATCGACTGGAACAAGAGCCCCCGGGCGGTGCTGAAGCAGATTTACGGCCTGCAGCCCTGGCCGGTGGCCACAATGGAGCTGGAAGGGGCCGTCTACCGGGTCTTTGCCGCTGAATATACCGAAAACCGCACGGATAAAGCGCCCGGCAGCGTAGTTTCCGCCGGAAAAGGCGGGATCGAGATGGCCTGCGCCGGGGGAGAGACCCTGATGATCACCCAGCTTCAGGCCCCCGGAAAAAAGCGCATGAGCGCCGCTGATTTCCTGCGGGGACACCCAATTAAGATCGAGGAGTAAGGTTTGATGAACCCAAGAGAAGCCGCTCTGGCTGCGCTGGAGCGCTGCCGCCGCGACGGCGCCTGGTCCGGCGCTGCCATTGACATGGCCATAAAGAGATATGCCCTGGACCGGCGGGACGCCGCCCTGGCTTCAAGGCTGTGCCTTGGCGTACTCCAAAACAGCAGGCTTCTTGATTTTTACATTAACTGTTACAGCAATACCCCGGCGGACAAGCTGGAAGCCAAAGTGCGGGATATCCTGCGCCTGGGCGTTTACCAGCTTACCATGCTGGACAAGATCCCGGCCAGAGCCGCCGTCAACGAGAGCGTGGCCCTTTGCAAGAACAGCGGCTGCGCCAGAGCCTCCGGGCTTATAAACGCCGTGCTGAGAAAGGTTTCCGCCAGCGCCGATCAATTGCCCCCAATCCCCGGAGAGGGCACGGCGGAGTATCTCAGCACTAAATACAGCCATCCCCGGTGGATCGCTGAAAAAATTATGCAGCAGAAGGGCTACGCTTTCGCGGAGGCTTTTCTCTCCGCCAACAACTGCCCGCCATCCCTTGATTTGCAGGTCAACACCCTGAAAACCGATAAAGAGAGCATCCGCCGCAGTCTGCTTCGGCTGGAGATGGAATTTTCCGTTCCGGAATACCCGGAAAACTGCCTGAGCCTGAAGGGCGGCAATGTGTCCGCGCTCCCGGGTTTTGAGGAGGGGCTGTTCTATGTGCAGGACCGGGCGGCGGCCATGGCCGTCTCCATCCTGGGGGTGAAGCCCGGTATGGATGTGCTGGACGCCTGCGCCGCGCCGGGCGGAAAATCCTTTGCCGCGGCCATCGCCATGGAAAATCAGGGGAGCATCCTCGCCTGCGATATCCACGAAAAGAAGCTGCCGCTGATCCAAAGCGGCGCCGAGCGCTTGGGCGTGGAGATCTTGTCCACCCGCCAGGCCGACGCCAGAAAGCCCTTGCCGGAGCTGCAGAGCCGCTTTGACGCGGTGATCGCCGACGTGCCCTGTTCGGGTCTGGGCGTTATCCGGAAAAAGCCGGAGATCCGGGAAAAGACCGAAGAGGAGACCGGGCGGCTGCCCCAAATTCAGCGGGACATTCTGGAAAATATCTCCCGCTGCGTAAAGCCGGGCGGTGTGCTGCTCTATTCCACCTGCACCGTTCTGCGGGAGGAAAACGAGGATGTGGTCGGCTGGTTTCTTAGCCGCCACAGCGATTTTGAAACAGAAGATTTCACCGTTGGCACAAGAAGCGCGGAAAAGGGCATGTACACCTTCTGGCCCAATGTGGACGGCACGGACGGATTTTTTGCAGCCAAGCTGAGAAGGAAAATCTGATGAAGAAAGACATATTATCCCTGCTCCCGGAGGAGCTTGAAGCCGATTTTGCGGCCCTTGGCCAGCCCAAATACCGGGCGGGACAGGTGTTTCGCTGGCTTGTACGGGGCGTCCGGGATTTTGACGGCATGAGCGACCTGCCCAAGAGCTTAAGAGAAAAGCTGAAGGAGGAGTATTTCCTTCATGAGCCCAAGGTGCTCAGCAAGCAGGTCTCCCAAATCGACGGCACAATAAAATACCTGTGGGAACTTAGGGACGGCAACGCCGTCGAAACGGTTGTGATGAGCTATCAGCACGGCAACACCGTCTGCATCTCCTCCCAGGTGGGCTGCCGCCAGGGCTGCGCCTTCTGCGCCTCCACCATCGGCGGACTGGTCCGCTGCCTTGAACCCTCGGAGATGCTGGATGAGGTGCTGTTTTCCCAGCTGGATTCGGGAAAGCCCATCTCCAATATCGTGCTGATGGGAATCGGCGAGCCGTTGGATAACTTTGATAACGTAATGCGTTTTCTGGAGCTGGTGAACCACCCCAAGGGGATGAACATCGGCATGCGGCATGTCTCTCTGTCCACCTGCGGACTGATCGAGCGCTTCGACGAGCTTGCGGACCGGGATCTGCAGCTCACTCTCTCCGTCTCCCTCCATGCGCCGGACGACGAGACCCGCTCAAAGATCATGCCCGCCAACCGGGGCAGGGGCGTGGGGCCGCTGATCGAGGCCTGCAAAAAATATTACCGGCGTACCGGGAGAAGGATCTCCTTTGAGTATGCCATGATCGACGGGGTAAACGACACGGAATATCACGCAAGGCTCCTGGCCAGGCACGCCAGAGAGGTTTGCGCCCATGTGAACCTTATCCCCTTAAACCATGTGGAGGAGCGGCAGTTCAAGCCCTCCACCCCGGGCCATATGAAGGCTTTTATCAAAATCCTTGAGGACGCCGGGGTAAATGTGACGGTCCGCCGCAAGCTGGGCGGAGATGTGGACGCGTCCTGCGGCCAGCTTCGCCGGAAAATGCAGACTGGAAATAATCGCAGCATAAACAGGTAAAGGATCTGATGCAATGAAGAGCTTCGGTCTTACTGACAAGGGAAAAGTCAGAAAGGACAATCAGGACAGTTTTATCATCGAGAAATGCGATGTCAAGGACTGCCTTGTGGTGGCCCTCTGCGACGGTATGGGCGGCGCAAAAGCCGGCGGACTGGCAAGCCAGCTGTCCAACAAGGCCTTTGTCTCCTATATCTACGCAAAGCTCACCTCACGGGTGAACCGTTCGCTGGATTTTCAAAAAACCCTCAAGGACGCCTGCGCTGAGGCCAACGGCGTAGCCTATGAATATTCCCAGTTTGACGAAAAATACAACGGCATGGGCACAACCATCGTTGGTGGTGTTGTTAAGTCCAACGGAAATGGGTATATTATCAATGTGGGGGACAGCCGGGCTTATCATATCTCCCGCCGGCTGAACGTCATAACCCAGATCACCCGGGACCATTCGCTGGTGGAGGATCTGGTGGAGTTCGGCGCCATAACCAAGGAACAGGCGAAAACCCATCCCCAGCGCAACGTGATCACCAGAGCTCTGGGGTCTGAGGCCCAGGTGGAGGCGGATTATTTTGAGTTCAGCCTTCAGGGCGGGGACTTTCTGCTGCTCTGCTCCGACGGCCTTTCCAACATCGTCTCTGACGACGAGATCCTGGCATACGCAAGAGAATATCCCGACCCGGAGCTGCTCTGCCGCTCGCTGATGAGCAAGGCCCTGAACAGGGGAGCCCGGGATAATGTTACTGTCCTTGCTGTGATGAAATAAGGAGCGCAAATGAACGAGAACGAAAAATACATCGGCAAAATGCTTGATGACCGGTACGAGATATTGGAGTGCATCGGCGAGGGCGGAATGGCCATCGTCTACAAGGCCATGTGTCACCGGTTGAACCGCTATGTTGCCGTCAAGATCATGCGGGATGAGATGGCGGCGGACGAGGAATTCCGCCGGCGTTTCTGCGCCGAATCCCAGGCTGTTGCCATGCTTTCCCACCCGAATATTGTCGCCGTATATGATGTGAGCCACAGTGATGACATCGAATACATAGTCATGGAACTGATCGACGGCATCACGCTCAAGCAATATATGGACCGGCGGGGCATGCTGTCCTGGAAAGAGACCCTGCATTTTTCCAAGCAGATCGCCAAGGCCCTTTCCCACGCCCATGAGCGGGGCATTATCCACCGGGATATCAAGCCCCAGAACATCATGCTGCTGCGGGACGGCACCATCAAGGTGGGCGATTTCGGCATCGCCGCCCTGGAAAACGAGCTGGACGAGAACAACGGCCAGGCCATCGGCTCCATCCACTATATCGCCCCGGAACAGGCCAGAGGAAACTGCCCGGACGCCAGAAGTGACGTCTATTCTCTGGGCGTGGTGATGTATGAAATGCTGACGGGCCAGCTGCCCTATACCGGAGAAACCATGGGCGAGATCGCGGTAAAGCACATGAACGCGGACCCGGTCCTGCCCCATGAGCTCAACAGCGAAATTCCTCCCGAGCTTGAGGCCATTACCCTCAAGGCCATGGCTCCCGGGCTTGAGGAGCGCTATCAGTCTGCCAAAGAACTTCTTGAGGATCTGGAGGCCATTACCCAGAGCCAGACGAAGGCGGATGAGGAAGAGGAGGCCGTGGAAACAGACGCGCCCCGGGTGAAGCCGGTGCGGTCCGTGAGCGAGCTGTCCAAGGAAAAATATAAGCGCCGCCGCAGAAGAGCCTCCCGGGTAAGCTTCCTTTCCGGCATTTTGGGCTTGCTGCTTCTGGCCATATGGCTGTTCTGCTTCCTGTGGGATTTCTGGTTGGAGGATGTTTTCTCTCCCGCGGAGCGGATAGACCTGCCCAATTTTGTGGGCACCGAGTTCCAGGCCATTGAAAACAACGCGGAGCTGATGAATACCTACAGCTTCAATGTGGTCTATGTGATCGATACGGAGAATCCCTCCGGTCTGGTGCTGGATCAGTCGCCGGAGCCGGGGCGCAGCATGATGGTGACGCCCGGCGGGATCCAGGTTGAACTGACGGTCAGCTCCGGCGCGAACCAGTATGTGGTGCCTGACGTGCTGAACATGAGCTATACCGACGCTGTGGCTGCCATCCAGAACGCGGGCTTTGTGGCGGAGATCGAGAACGCCACCTCGGACAGCGTCGCCCGGAACAACGTGATCAGCACCAGTCCGGCCCCGGGGGAGAGCCTCAGCAGCGGCTCCACAGTCTATCTGTTGGTCAGCAGCGGCACGGAGATTTTGTATGTGGAGGTGCCCAATCTGATCGGCAGCACAGAGGACGCCGCCCGGGCCAAGCTGGAGAGCGCCAACCTCAGCTTCGGCGGTTCTGAGCGGGTATCCAGCGACCTGGCCGTGGGTACGGTGGTTGGGCAGAGCCTGGACGCCTTTTCCCAGGTGGAGGAGCACACCAAGGTCTATCTTCAGATCTCCTCCGGACCAAATCCTTAAGGCAGGTATTGCATGGTATCAGGGATAATCATCAAGGCACTCAGCGGCTTTTACTATGTGAAAACCGAAAATGGCATACTGGAATGCAAGGCAAGAGGCCGCTTCCGGCTGGACGGCACCTCGCCACTGGTAGGGGACCGGGTGCAGTGCAGCCTGGACGCCAATGGCAAAGGCCGCATTGACAGGGTGGAGGACAGAAAAAACTGGTTTGTCCGCCCGGCAGTGGCCAATATCGACACGCTTGTGTTCATGGCCGCCAACACTAACCCCGTGACAGATCCCTTCCTGATCGACCGGGTGTCCGTCATCGCGGCGGAGGCCGGCTGTGAGCTTGTGATCTGCATCAATAAGGTGGATATCGACAGCGGCGACCGGCTGTACGATATCTTTTCCCGGGCCGGTTTTCCTGTCATCCGCACCAGCGCGGCCACAGGCGAGGGGGTCAGCGAATTGCTGAATGTCCTCCGCGGCAAGGTCTGCGCCTTTACCGGCAACTCCGGCGTGGGCAAATCCAGTATTCTCAACGTGCTTCTGCCGGGCATACATATCGAGACCGGGGAAGTCAGCGAGAAGCTGGGCCGTGGCCGCCACACCACAAGACATGTGGAGCTTTACGAACTGGGGGAGGACACCTATATTGCCGATACGCCCGGCTTTGCCTCCTTTGATATCGAGATGATGCAGACCATTGACAAGGAGCAGCTTCAATATGATTTTATCGAGTTTGCCCCTTATCTGGGAAGCTGCCGCTTTAACGACTGCGCCCACCTGAAGGAGCCGGGCTGCGCCGTCACCGCCGCCCTGGCGGAAGGCAAGATCGGCGAGAGCCGGTACAGCGCCTATGCCAGACTCTATGAGCTGACAGCCCAGCATAAGCCCTGGGAAACAAAATAATCCATAAATTACGTCCAACAGAATAATCCGTAAATTACGTCTAACAGACCGTTTTCCGCGTATAATGTAGAGAAACCATTTGCGGGAGGCGGTCTGTTGTGCGTAAAGGACACCGCGGCCTGTGGGGCTGCGTTGCGATCGTGGCGGGACTGGTCATCATCTTTTCCCTGGTGCTGCCCGGTGAATTCTGGTGGTTTATTTTTGCGGCGGCGCTGATCGCCCTGGGGATCTGGGCTCTGCGCTGCTGAAGCCGGAAACCAATTAAAATGGATGGGAGTAAAGAAGAATGAGAATTTTTGTTTTTAAGCTTCCCCGCTTTTTATCCCGGCTGCTTCGCCGCAGAGCAGACAGGTTATAATCTTCGCCCAACGCTCATATCTTGTACAAAGTGTGCATCAAGGAGCGGTTGCTATGGAGATCAAAACTGAAAATCAAACCATAAAGTCATTTCGTGAGATCAGCAGGCAGATCAAAAAAATTCAGGAAACTGCGGAAACGGTGGTGCCGGATACCAACGACGATATCGGCAAGATCGTATCCACCAATACAGAGCTTTATCTGAAAAGCAAGGAAGTAAGCGGCAGGGGCGTGCTCATCGGCGGTGAGGCGGAGATCAGCGTACTGTACATCACCGAAGGGGAGAACGCAGTCTCTTTTTTACGCACGGTGAAAGCCTTTTCTCTGGAATATGACGTGGACGGGGCGGATAATGACACGGTGGCCCAGATCGCCCTGTCTGTCAGCAACACGGAGACCCGGGTGCTCAATCCGCGCAAAGTGTCCGTCACCGTGGAGATCAGCGGCGACATGCGCTGCTATAAACAGGAAAACGCCATTACGGCCTCCCGGCTTCCCCAGACGGAAATGACCATTCACACCCGGACAGAGAAGCAGACCGCCGTGATGATCAATTCGGCCTGTGAAAAGACCTTTGCCTATAATGAGCAGTTCACCTTTCCCGCCGCAAAGCCTGTGCCCCAGAAGCTCATCTGGCAAAAACCGGTCTTTGAGATCGGCGAGACCCAACTCATCGGCACGAAGGCCCTGGTGAAGGGCAGCTTCCAGATCGCCCTGTGCTACCTGTCCGACAGCGTTGATTACCCGGTGCAGTGGAGCTTCAGCGCGCCCTTTTCCCAGCTTCTGGACATCGGCCAGGAAAAAATGGACCTGTCCGGCGTGCGGATGGAGATCAGCTCCGCCTACTTTTCCCTGACAGACACCATCAGCGGAGAAAAGGCACTGGATGTGGAAATTCACGCCGTTATGCAGCTGGTGAGCTATTTTTATCAGGAAGTCAGCAGCATTTCGGACGCTTACTGCAATTGTCTGCCCCTAAGCTGCGTCATGCAGCCGGAGCGGCTCTGGGATCTATCTGAGGTGCAGCGCATGCTGCTTTCCTCCGACGGGCAAATCAGCATTGCCGAGGACTGCAAAGACGTGCTCAGCGTCCATTCGTCTCTGTCCGGCGTGTCCGTCAGCCGCAGTCGGGCGGATGCCACTGTGAATGTGGATATCCTGTATCAGACCCGGGACGGAAGCCTTTCAGCGGTCCACCGCAGCATCATGCTGGAGCAGGAGTGCGCCCTTGCTGATGCGCGCCTGGTCGGGGCAAAGCTCAGCACGGCCGATCTGAGAAGCGATGGCAGCGCCCTGACTGGCCGGATCAGCGTTGAACTCTCCACCCGCAGCAGCAGCGTGCGGGAAATGAGCCGGGTGGAGAGCATGGAGCTTGACGAGGAAAATCCCTTTGACCTGTCCGCCTTCCCCTCGGTCACCCTGGTCCGGGCGGAAGAGGAGACGGTCTGGGAGCTTGCCAAGAAATATCACTCCTGCCCGGAGAAGATCACCGCCGTCAACTGCTTTGAGGCGGACGTCCGGGGCTGTATGCTGATGATCCCCAAATCCAATTGAACCGAATATTCAATTGCCACTTGTCATTAGCGTCATAATGTGCTAAAATATCTGCCGTTAATATACACTTTATTTTTCTTTAGATAAGAGGAGCTGTTACTATGTCCGGACATTCCAAGTGGCAC
>SAMEA3663248__coassemble_271_pt1 | contig 19283 bp, 14 predicted proteins | sample SAMEA3663248__metabat2_low_PE_036 | metagenome-assembled genome bin SAMEA3663248 (sample SAMEA3663248) | pig gut metagenome | biome: pig gut; feature: pig-associated habitat; material: faeces | place: China | collected 2013 | reverse complement strand
GAGCGCCACCTTGCCAAGGTGGAGGTAGCGAGTTCGAGCCTCGTTGCCCGCTCCATGATACAATTCAGTCGCGGGTGTCTTTAATTTGCGCCCGCAACTGTTTTATATACCCGGCGCCATAGCCAAGTGGTAAGGCAGCGGACTGCAAATCCGCGATTCCCCGGTTCAAGTCCGGGTGGCGCCTCCAACAAGAAAACCAGCCCGTAGGGCTGGTTTTCTTGTTGGAGATGATACTCCCAACCGTGGACTGGACCCGGCGACGGACGCGTTCTGCGCGTCCTAGTGCCCGAAGGGCGTCAAGTCCGGGTGGCGCCTCCAAAAATCGGCAATCTTCGACAGAAGGTTGCCGATTTTTACTTTTTCCTTCTTCACTATTCACTCTTCACTAAATTCAGGGGCCGATTTTTGGGAAGTAAGAGGTAATAGTGAATAGTGAAAAGGTAAAACACCGCCTTTGGCGTGTGAAATGCGCTGCGGCGCATAGGGGGATTTATTTCATTTCACGTTCCGCGAAGCCGGAACATTTCACAAGGCCCGAAGGGCATTATTTCACATTTGCCGTCAGGCAAATATTTCACTAAGGCTCCTCCTGCCAAAGAGCTTTTGTGTCTTTTTCAGTGCGTGATCCCGCTTGTCTTTGAATCCAGGCGCTGGTATAATATCCCTGTCGAAAACGGACTGCGGGAGGGGAAAAGATGGCGTCAAGGACCATGCATCTGGCGATCACTTCCATGCTGCTTGATGATCTCCCGCTGGGAGACGCGGAGCGGCTGATGTTCGGCGCGGTGATGCCGGACGCCGCCCGGGGAAAGGAAAGCCATTTTATTGTTCCTGCCTTTGGCGGGGCGATGAACATCTACGATTTGAGCGCCTTTCGCCGCGCCTTCGGTGAAAGGCTCCTGTCGGACGAGCTCTATCTGGGTTATTACCTCCACCTGGTTCAGGACGCGGTATACCGCCGCTTCATTTACGGCGAGCAGGGCTGGGACCCGGAGGTGCCGGGCTGCATCCCGAAGCTTCACAATGACTACCGCCTGCTCAACCCCTATATTGTCAGCCGCTACGGTCTGAAAGCAGAGCCGCCCGTCCCGGCTGGCATCGAGTGGGAGGACATTTTTGCCCTCTTTCCCTTTGCTCTGGGGGAGTTTATGGCGGATTTCCGGCGGGATTTTGAACCGTACAGTCATGGCAGCGTCTTTTTCTTCACCCGGCAGATGGCGGATACCTATATCCGTCAGGCCGTGGAAGTTTGCCGGGAAGAGCTGTCGGCCCTGCAAAAGGGCGGCGGGCACATGGACGAGCTGGCCTTTGCCTGGAAACGGTAAAATCGGTAAAAAGCCTTTTCCCGACGTCTTTTCATCCCGGCCCCTTTGTGATATAATCCAGCTATCGACTGCCAAGGAGAAAAACAGAGATGAAAAAAGTATTAAGAGTGATCGCGCTGGTGCTGGTCGGAATTTTCATGGTCTATGCCATCATGGCCACCCAGCCCAGGAAAGGCAATTTTCCCCTGGAAAACCCCATGCGCAGGGATGGCGAGCTGCCCATCCTGATCGCCCACGGCGGCGGCAACAAGGAGTTTCCGGACAACACCCTGGAGGCCTTTTATAACGCCTACGGCGTGGATGAAAACGTGATGATGGAGACGGATGTGAGCATCACCCGCGACGGCGTGCTCATTCTCTCCCACGACACCACCCTGGACCGCAAGACCAACGTGACCGGCGAGATCGCCGACTGGGATTACAGCGAGCTGATGGCCCAAAAGGTGGACTTTGGCTACACGAACCCCACGGAGGACGGCGTACTCAGCGGTGAGCGGGTCCATTTCACCGATGAAAACGGCGTGGAAAAGTACCCCACCGACGTGGAGTACCCGGAGGGCGTGGAGCCCAGGGACGAGAAGGTCTTTCTGGCCACCACGCTGGAAGATCTGCTGGTATGCTTCCCCAATAACCGCATCAATGTGGAGATCAAGCAGTCCGGCGAGCTGGGATTCAAGGCTCTGGCTGAGGCCGTAAGGCTTGTGGAGAAATACGACGCCTTTGACCGGGTGGTGTTTGCCAGCTTCCACGAGGAGATCTACGACGAATATCAGCGCATGCAGGCAGCCGGCGAGGTGCCGGAGGAGTTCATGTACTCCCCCGCCTATGACGCCGCCACCAAATTCTTTGTGCTGCAGCTGCTGAAGCTGGATGCGTTTTTCGGCGACGAGCTGTGCGTGTTCCAGTTCCCCATGGAAGAAAAGGGCTTTAACCTGGCCACCGGGAGCTTTACCAACGCCGCCCACAAGCATAATCTCGCGGTCCATTACTGGACCATCAACGATCCGGAGGATATGGAGCTGCTCATTGAGATCGGCGCCGACGGCATCATGACCGATTACCCCCACCGCCTCAAAGCGGTTTACGACAGCTTTGCCGGCTGAAATATCATTGAAAAAGACAGACTCATGGAGAACATGGGTCTGTCTTTTTTATGGAATAGCCTCCCTTGTGTAAAGGGAGGTGGCACGGCGCAGCCGTGACGGAGGGATTGTATTAACTGCCCAGCGTAACCGGAGCAGTCAATCCCTCAGCCGCCTCCGGCGGCAGCTCCCTTTACACAAGGGAGCCTTTGATACCCTTCGTTTCTTTCGCAAAGCCAACCAGCCACAGGGCCGCGCCGAGGATCAGCACAGCGGCCGGGGCGCGGATCGTATACACGCCTATATAGAACAGCATACCGTACAGCCCCTTAAAAGGCCCGGAAGCGATCGGATTCAGGCCCGGGATATACAAAACCGCGGTGACAAAGACCACAGAGAACAGATAGAATACCAGCAGAGTCACCAAACCGGCGCGTGTCCATTTGGCGGCTTTGCCGGAAAAGGGAGTAAGCGCGGTAAAGCAGCTCAGCCCCTGCATCAGCGCCCAGCCCAGACCCAGCCAGGTGGCCGGCCGCAGGAACGCAGCCACCAAAAATTTCGGTCTGTTATCATAGGTTCTCCCGCTGTACGCCATGGCGATGGGGTATAAGTACATGTACAGCGCCAGCAGGCTCAGGCCTATCCCCGCCGCGATCAGCAGCCGCAGCAGCTTTTTCTTCAAAACGCGCCTTTTCTCCTCCCGGTCCGGCGGGCCGTAGAGCAGCGTGTTCAGGTCTGTCTCCAGCACCTGGGCCAGCTTTTCCAGCATGTCGATATCCGGCCGGGTGCGGCCCAGCTCATAGTTGGACACCGTCTGCCGGGAGACAAAAAGCCTCTCCGCCAGCTCGTCCTGGGTCAGTCCCCTCCCCTGTCGCAGGTCCCTGATGTTCTTTCCCACGTCCCGCATTGTTTTCACCTCAATTCGATTATAACAAACAGGGGGCAAAATGTCACGCAAGGATACCTTGCGCCGGGTTTCTCCCTTTATAAACGCTTACGGCATTTTCCACTTTAGTACAGCAATTCAATGTAGTATTTTAGTGTGATTCACCAAAATTGGGGCGGCGTTATTGACAAGTCTCACAAAGAAAATTATACTTTGTGGAAAATTGGGAGCCTATTCCCCCTTCACAGAGGTGAGACCATGGAAGACAGACAGAACCATTCCCTGTACGACCCCAGATTTGAGCACGACGCCTGCGGCATTGGCGCTGTGGTGGACTTAAAGGGCGGGCCCAGCCACCAGACCGTCAGCGACGCCCTCTCCATTGTGGAAAAGCTGCGCCACCGGGCGGGCCGGGACGCCGCCGGAGAGACCGGCGACGGCGTGGGCATTTTGCTTCAGGTGCCCCACGAACTTTTCTCCGCCGTGGGAAAGGAGCGGGGCATTGACCTGGGCGGCCCCCGGGATTACGGCGTGGGCATGTTTTTCCTGCCCCAGGACCGGATCCGCCGCAGCCGCTGCATGAAGCTGTTTGAGATTTTGCTGGGCAAGGAGGGCATGGAGCTGCTGTTCTGGCGGGACGTGCCCACCAGGCCGGAGATTTTGGGGCAGAAAGCCCTGTCCTGTATGCCCTACATCGCCCAGTGCTTTGTCCGGCGCCCGGAGGGCGTTGCCCCGGGGCTGAACTTTGACCGGCGGCTGTATATCGTGCGCCGGGAGTTTGAGCAGTCCGTCACCGACACCTACATCGCCTCCCTTTCCTGCCGCACCATCGTATACAAGGGCATGTTCCTTGTGGAGCAGCTGCGCCGCTTTTACCCGGATTTAGAGGACGAGCGCTGCGCCTCCGCCCTGGCGCTGGTACACTCCCGTTTCTCCACCAACACCTTCCCCAGTTGGGAGCGGGCCCACCCCAACCGGCTCATCCTCCACAACGGGGAGATCAACACCATTCAGGGCAACATCGACCGTATGCTGGCCCGGGAGGAGACCATGCACTCCAGGCTGCTGGAAAATGACATGGACAAGGTCCTGCCGGTGGTGAACACCGCCGGGTCCGACTCCGCCATGCTGGATAACACCCTGGAGTTTCTCATGTTTTCCGGCATGGAGCTGCCTCTGGCGGTGATGGTCACCATTCCCGAGCCCTGGAACGGCAAGCGGGACATGAGCCGCAGCCGCCGGGACATGTATCACTACTACGCCACCATGATGGAGCCCTGGGACGGCCCCGCAGCCATTCTCTTTTCCGACGGCGACACCGTGGGCGCGGTGCTGGACCGGAACGGTCTGCGTCCGCTGCGCTACTATCTGACCGACGACAAGCGGCTGATCCTCTCCTCCGAGGTGGGCGTTATGGACCTGCCCCCGGAAAAGGTCGTCAAGCGCTCCCGGCTGGAGCCGGGCAGGATGCTTCTGGCCGACATGGTGGAGGGCCGGGTCAAATTTGACGATGAGATCAAGGAGGCCTACTCCCGCTACCACCCCTTCGGCGAGTGGCTGGATCTGGAGCTGGTGAAGCTCTCTGAGCTGCCCACGGCCAAAAAGCGGCTGGAGGAAAATTCCCAGCCGGTGCGGGACCGGCTGTACAAGGCCTTCGGCTGGTCCTATGAGGACGTGAAAAGCTCCGTACTGGCCATGGCCAAGACCGGCGTGGAGCCCACCCAGGCCATGGGCGCGGATATCCCGCTGGCGGTGCTGTCGGAAAAGCACCAGCCCCTTTTCAACTACTTCAAGCAGATGTTCGCCCAGGTGACCAACCCGCCTATTGACTCCATCCGGGAAAAGACCGTGGTGGACACCACCATCTATGTGGGCACCGACGGCAACCTGCTGGAGGAGCGGGCGGAAAACTGCCGGGTCTTGCAGCTGGACAGCCCCATTCTCACCGGCATGGAGCTGATGAAGATCAAGGCTCTGGATATGCCCGGGCTGAAAAGCTGTGTTATCCCCCTGCTGTACTATAAAAACACCTCTCTTGAGCGGGCTTTGGACATGCTGTTTGTCAGCTGCGACAAGGCCTACCGCAGCGGGGCCAACATTATGATCCTCTCCGACCGGGGCGTGGACGAAAACCACACCGCCATCCCCTCTCTGCTTGCGGTCTCCGCATTGGAGCAGTATCTGGTGCGCACCAAAAAGCGCACCGCCGTTTCTGTGATCTTGGAGAGCGCGGAGCCCCGGTGCGTACACCACTTCGCCACCCTGCTGGGCTACGGTGCTACCGCCATCTGCCCCTATCTGGTACACGAATGTATCGGCGAGATGATCGGCATGGGCCTTCTGGACCGGGACTACTACGCCGCCGTGGACGCCTATGACCGGGCGGTGCTGGACGGCGTGGTGAAGATCGCCTCCAAGATGGGCATCTCCACCATTCAGTCCTACCGCAGCGCACAGATCTTTGAGGCCGTGGGCATCAACAAGGACGTAATCGACCGGTATTTCGGCAACACCGTCAGCCGCGTAGGCGGCATCGGCATGCAGGAGATCGCCGACGCGGTGATCTGGCGGCACGACATGGGCTTTGACCCCATGGGCCTGCCCATCGACCCGGCCACCGACAGTCAGGGTATGCACTTTCTGCGCTCCGGCAACGGGGCAGAGGAGCATTTGTGGGACCCCATGACCATACTGACCCTGCAAAAGGCGGTGCGGGAGGGCTCCTACGAGGAATACAAGGAATACTCCCGCCTTTCCCGGCACGAGGACACCCCCCACTCTCTGCGGGGTCTGCTGGAATTTGACCGGGAAAAGGTCACGCCGGTGCCCCTCGAAGAGGTGGAGCCGGTAAGCGAGATCGTCAAGCGCTTCAAGACCGGGGCCATGTCCTACGGCTCCATTTCCCAGGAGGCCCACGAGTGTCTGGCCCTGGCCATGAACCAGCTGGGCGGCAAATCCAACTCCGGCGAGGGCGGCGAGACGCGTGAGCGCCTGGGCACAGACAAAAATTCCGCCGTAAAACAGGTGGCCTCCGGCCGCTTCGGCGTCACCAGCGAGTATCTGGTCTCCGCCCAGGAGATCCAGATCAAAATGGCCCAGGGCGCAAAGCCCGGCGAGGGCGGCCATCTGCCCGGCAGCAAGGTCTGGCCCTGGATCGCCCGCACCCGCTGCTCCACCCCCGGCGTATCCCTGATCTCTCCCCCGCCCCATCACGACATTTACTCCATTGAGGACCTGGCCCAGCTGATCTACGACCTGAAATGCGCCAACAAAAACGCCGCCATCTCCGTAAAGCTGGTCAGCGAGGCGGGCGTGGGCACCATCGCCGCAGGCGTGGCCAAGGCCGGGGCCCAGCTGGTGCTGATCTCCGGCTATAACGGCGGCACCGGCGCCGCGCCCCAAAACTCTATCTACAACGCGGGCCTGCCCTGGGAGCTGGGCCTGGCGGAGGCCCACCAGACCCTGATGAAAAACGGCCTGCGCTCCCGGGTCCGGCTGGAGGTGGACGGCAAGCTGATGAACGGCTACGATGTGGCCGTGGCCTGTCTGCTGGGTGCGGAGGAATTTGGCTTTGCCACCGCTCCCCTGATCGCTCTGGGCTGCCGGATGATGCGGCTTTGCAACCGGGACACCTGCCCTCTGGGCATCGCCACCCAGAACCCGGAGCTGAGGAAGAATTTCAGCGGCAAGCCGGAGTATGTGGTTAACTACATGAACTTTGTGGCCCAGGAGCTGCGGGAGATCATGGCCTCTCTGGGCCTGCGCACCGTGGACGAGCTTGTTGGCCGCACGGAGCTGTTAAAATGCCGGCCCCACCAGCGCACCCACCGGGCGGAGCTGGTGGACGTCAGTCCCCTGCTGAGCCGCTCGGAGAGCAGCCCCGTCCGCTTTGACCCCAAGGACGCGGCGGATTTTGAACTGGAATCCACCCTGGATGAGCGGGTATTTATGAAGCTGCTGGGCGGAAAGAAAAACACGGTCTCCGTGGACGTGTGCTGCACGGACCGGGCCATCGGCACCATTTTCGGTGCGGAGCTGACACGGCGCTTCGGTACTTCCCTTGCGGATGACAGCTATGTGATCAACTGCCGGGGCGGCGCGGGCCAGTCCTTCGGCGCCTTCATCCCCAAGGGCCTGACCTTGAATCTTCAGGGCGACAGCAACGACTATCTGGGCAAGGGTCTCTCCGGTGGAAAGATCGCCGTGTACCCGCCCAAGTTAGGCTGCGGCGATAACGAGGACGATGTGATCATCGGCAACGTGGCCCTGTACGGCGCCACCAGCGGCTCCGCCTTCATCCGGGGCCGGGCGGGAGAGCGTTTCTGCGTCAGAAACTCCGGCGCTACCGCCGTGGTGGAGGGCGTGGGCGAGCACGGCTGTGAGTACATGACCGGCGGCAAGGTGGTCATCATCGGCCGCACCGGCAGCAACTTCGCGGCGGGCATGTCCGGCGGCATCGCCTATGTGCTGGACACGGAGCACGATCTTTACCTGCGGGTGAACAAGACCATGGTGGACATTGTCCCTGTCACCGAGGACTACGACATTGCGGAGCTGAAAGAGCTTTTGACGCAGCATGTTCAGGCTACCGGTTCCCCCAAGGCCAAGGCGCTGCTGGAGGCTTTCCCGGAAAAAGCCGCTGATTTCAAGAAGATCGTCCCCCGGGACTACATGGTGATGGCCCGGCGGATCGCAAAATACGAGGCAAAGGGCATCAGCCGGGACGAGGCCGAGCTGATGGCCTTCTCCGAAGGAGGGGTGTGACATGATCGACAGCATCAAAGAGCGCCAGGAGGAGAGCGGCCGCTGCATGAACTGCGGCGTACCCTTCTGCCAGTCCGGCATTGTGTTTCACGGCAAGCGGCTGGGCTGCCCGCTGCACAACCTGATCCCCGAATGGAACGACATGCTCCGCCGGGAAAACCCGGAGCACGCCCTGTCAAGGCTTTTGAAGGTGAACTGCTTCCCGGAGTTTACCGGGCGCATCTGCCCCGCCTTCTGCCAGCGGGCCTGTGTGCTGGGCGAGCAGGGTGAGCCTGTGCAGATCAAGGCAAACGAGCTGTTCATCATCGAATTTGCCTTTGAAAAGGGCTTCATGCTGCCCCAGCCGCCCCAGTCCCGTTCGGGAAAGACCGCCGCCATCATCGGCGGAGGCCCTGCGGGCATGGCGGCAGCCTGGCACTTAAACCGCCGGGGCCATCTGGTCACGGTGTACGACCAGGGCGCGGAGCCGGGCGGCCAGCTTTTACAGATCCCCAACAACCAGCTCCCCCCGGAAATCGTGCGCCGCCGTGTGCGCCTGATGGAGGAAGAGGGCGTGGTGTTCAAATGCGGCGTCACCGCAAACGCCGAGGAGCTTTCCGCGCAGTACGACACCGTGGTCTGCTGCACCGGGTCCAAGTCCAAAAAGGAATCCCTTGTGGTCCTGGCCATCGCCGAGGGCAAGGAGAAAGCCGCCCAGGCGGACATGGACCTGATGGGCTTTACCAGCATTGAGATATGAAAAAATTGCTGCTTTGACCAAACAAAGCAGCAATTTTTTATCGGCTCAGGGTATAGCCCTTTCCGCCCACATAGCGGGTGCTGTTGAGCAGCAGGAAGGCTGTGGGGTCTATGCCGTACACGGCCTTTTTCACGTTTTCGATCTTGCTGTGGGGCATAACGGTGACGATCACCTTGATGGGCCGGCGCTGATAGCCGGTCTCCCCGTTCAGGAAGGTCAGGCCCACGTCCTGATCGTCCAGCAGTGCCCGGCGGATCTCCTCATATCTCTGGGAGAAGATCAGCATCTGGCCCTCCTCTTTGCCGTTTGTCAGCACCCGGTTGACGGTGAAGCTGCACACCAGAATCACCAGCACGCCGTACACCGTGTTCAATACGCCCAGCTTCAGCGCCTGGGCGATAAGCACGGCGCCGTCACAAAGAAACATCACCAGAGACACCGGCACACCCAGCTCTTTATTCAGCACCACGCCCAGAATGTCAAAGCCGCCGCAGGAGCCGTTGCCCAGCAGCACAAGGCCCGTGCCGAAGCCCAGCATGCCGCCGGCCAGAAGGCTGCTGATCAGCGGGTCAGCACTGAGCTCGGCCAGGATATCCAGGCGCTGAAACAGCTCCAGCAGCACGGGGAAAAGCAGGCTGACAAGCAGGGTTTTGAAGGCAAAGTCCCTGCCCACGCAGGCCCAGCCTAAGAGGAAAAGCCCTGCATTGAGCACAAAAACAATGGCCGACACCGGCAGGGGCAGCACCCGGCTGAGCAGCACGGACAGTCCGGTGATCCCGCCGGCCGCCAGGCCCTGGGGCAGAACGATCAGCCCGAAGGCCGCCGCCGTCAGCGCGGTGCCCAGGGCGATCATCAGATAGGAGCGCATTCTTTCCACCAGCTTTTTCATTTTTTCATCACCGGTTCACGATGGTAGCAGTTTTTCTTGCCAAAAACAGTAGTCTATACTACAATTACAGAAGGAAGGTGATAAAAATGTCCGTTCAGATCCCGGAGAAATACTTCGCTGTGTTTTACACCGCAGGCCGGGCGGCGGAGTTCCCCGCCGGGGCCAACGTTTTCATGCAGGGCGACGCCGCGTCGGACCTGTTTCTGATCACCAAAGGACGGGTCCGGGCCTTTGCCCTCTCCCCCGCCGGCAAGGAGACCACCCTTGAGGTGATGGAGGCCGGGCGCATTTTCGGCGAGCTGGCCCTGTTAAGCGGGTCCTGCCGCAGCGTCTCCATCCAAACCGTGACTGACTGCCAGATCGTCACCGCCCCCACGGAAAAGCTGCTGCCTCTTTGCCTGGATTCGGAGAAACTGACCATGCTCATTTTCCGCCACATGGCGGACACCTGCAACTATCTGACCCACCAGATCAGCCGGCTTGTCCAGTATGACAGTGTGCAGAAGGTGGCGGATCTTCTGCTGTGCGAGTCGGAGAGCCGGGGCTGCGCGGAGCTTCCCTATACTCACCAGGAGATCGCCGATTCCGTGTCCTTAAACCGGGTCACCGTCAGCCGGATCCTCTCTGATTTCAAGGAACAAGGCTGGATCCGCAGCCATTACGGCAGTGTTTCTATCCTCTCTCACGGCGCTCTGCGCGGCCTTCTCCCGTAAATACTTTCACGCGTTATTCATTTACATTGCCGCAAACTGTCCATAAATTTCTCCCCCGTTTGGCAATAATTCTGTTGAATCCACAAAAATGCCCGGCTTTACCAAAATGCTGTTGACAAGCCGGGAAACCGATGGTAATATGCAGTCAAAATTGAATCGCTTAGATAGAGGCGCGGTATTCATCAGTACGCTCCGGCAAGGCCAGGCAGCCGCCGGTTCGGAAAGGGACCACCGCCGAAGGATGGGAAGATTGCCTGATTTTCCTATGCTGGGTCGGCAGAGAAGATCTGCCGGACTGTCACATGTTTTTGTGAAGCGCTATCGATGACTATCCGGAACCCGGCTTGACCGAAGCCTTTCCCCGATTTTCCATGGACCGCTTGACAAAGCGGTTCATTTTTTATTTATTATCGTCCCGTCCGGCAGGGAGACGAGAGCCGGAAAAACCGAAAAGGTTTGGAAAGAGGTACAAAATGAAGAGATTAGTTCCCATCCTGTTGCTGCTTGCCATGATTTTCGCGCTGACAGCCTGCGGCGAGACCGCGGCCCCCGCGCCTTCCGCAGCACCCGCTGAGTCCGAAGCCCCCGCCGCAGAGTTCACCGGCGTGGAGGACGGCGTGTTTACCGTCGGCATGGAGTGCGCCTACGCCCCCTACAACTGGACCCAGATGGACGACTCCAACGGTGCCGTCCCCATTGCCAATGTCCCCGGCGCCTACGCCAACGGCTACGACGTGATGATTGCCAAGAAGATCTGCGAGGCCAACGGCTGGGAGCTGGAGATCGTCTCCAGCGCATGGGATTCCCTCTGCCCCGCCGTTCAGTCCAAGACCATGGACGCCAATATTGCCGGCCAGTCCATGACCGCCGACCGCATGGCTGAGGTGGATATGGCTGGCCCCTACTACTACGCCACCATCGTCTGCGTCACCACGAAGGACAGCCCCTACGCTTCCGCCACCTCCATTGCCGAGCTTGCCGGCGGCAAGTGCACTTCCCAGTCCGGCACCATCTGGTACGACTCCTGCCTGCCCCAGATCCCCGACGCGGAGCTGCTGGCCCCCGCTGAGACTGCCCCCGCTATGATCATGCAGCTCCAGACCGGCACCGTGGACTTCGTCTGCACCGATATGCCCACTGCCATGGCTGCCGTGGCCAAGGACGACAGTCTGGTCATTCTGAACTTCTCCGGCACCGACGGCGACTTCCAGTTTGCCAGCGAGGAAGAGCGGGCCGAGAACGTGAACATCGGCATCTCCGTTCTCAAGGGCAACAGCTTCCTGCGCGAGGCCATTGACAGTGTGCTTTCCCAGATGACTGAGGATGACTTCAATGCCCTGATGGACGAGGCCATCGCCATTCAGCCCGAGGTTTAAGCCCTTATATTAAAACAGCGCGGCTCCTCCGGCCCTGTTCCGGGCCGGAGGCTGCCGCTTTTTCAAGAAGGAGTGCAGTCCATGGATAAACTGGTCAAGCTGGGGCAGGATATGGCTCTGCTGTGGAGCAAATACCGGCCCATGTATCTCAACGGCGTTCGAAATACGCTGATCTTAGCCCTTGCCGCCACCGTAATCGGCTGCATCATCGGCCTGATCTGCGGCATTCTGAACACCATCCCCTATTCCAAAAACGACCCGCTGCCCAAGCGCTTTCTTTTGAAGCTGATCCGGGTCATTGTGCGTATTTATGTGGAGGTCTTCCGCGGCACCCCCATGGTGCTTCAGGCCGTATTCATCTACTATGGCCTGCCCTATTTCAGCGGCGGCTCCGTCGCCTTTCAGGGCAACTCCGGCATTTGGCTGGCAGCGCTCATCGTGGTGTCCATCAACACCGGCGCATACATGGCCGAATCTGTCCGGGGCGGCATTATCTCCATTGACCCGGGCCAGACCGAGGGCGCCATGGCCATCGGCATGACCCATGTACAGACCATGCTGAATGTCATTCTGCCCCAGGCCATCCGCAATATCATTCCCCAGATCGGCAACAACTTCATCATCAACGTGAAGGACACCTCCGTCATGTTCATTATCAGCTTTACGGAGTTCTTCGCCGCCCACCGCTATATTGTGGGCGTGAACAACATGTATTTCCCCTCCGCCGCCATCGAAATGATCGGCTATCTGACCATGACCCTGATCGCCTCCTTCCTGCTGCGCTGGGTGGAGAGGCGGATGGACGGCGCCGACAGCTACGAGCTGGCACAGGACGATCAACTGACCATGACCGCCGGGACCTACAACCACCCGGACAAGGGCACGCCCTTTGACGAGCGGAGCAAGGAATACCGGGACAACCTGACCCAGTCCATGAAAAACCGCAACTTTACCGCGAGAGGAGATCGCTGAGATGGGTGAATTGATCTTACAGGTAAACCACCTGTCAAAGTCCTTTGGCAGCAACCTGGTTTTAAGAGACATTGATTTTACCGTGGAAAAGGGCGATGTGATCAGCATCATCGGCGCTTCCGGCTCCGGCAAGTCCACCCTTCTGCGCTGCATCAACCTGCTGGAGACCCCTTCTTCCGGCGAGATCCTCTATCACGGCAAGAACGTTGTGGGCCGGGGCGTGAACCCCACGGAATACCGCTCCCATGTGGGCATGGTGTTCCAGTCCTTCAATCTGTTCAGCAATATGACTGTGCTGGAAAACTGCGTGGTGGGCCAGACCAAGGTGCTGAAGCGGAGTAAGGAAGAGGCCAGGCAGCACGCCATGAAGTATCTGGAAGAGGTGGGCATGGCTCCCTACATCAACGCCAAGCCCCGGCAGATCTCCGGCGGACAGAAGCAGCGCGTGGCCATCGCCAGAGCCATGGCCATGGACCCGGAGGTTTTGCTCTTTGACGAGCCTACCTCCGCCCTGGACCCGGAGATGGTGGGCGAGGTGCTGACCGTTATGCAGCGGCTTGCCGAGGAGGGCATGACCATGCTGGTAGTGACCCACGAGATGGCCTTTGCCCGGGACGTGAGCACCCGGGTGGTGTACATGAACCAGGGCGTCATCTGCGAGGACGGCAGCCCGGAGGAGCTTTTCGGCAATCCCCAGAAGCAGGAGACCCGGGACTTCCTCTCCCGTTTCCGCAATAGCTGAACTAAAAAACGAATGTTGACCAACGCGCCGAAAAGGCGCGATGGTCAGCTTGTCAAAAAAGTCCTGTCAGGGCTTTTTTGACCGCTTCAAACGCCGACCGCCCGGAGCATTTTTGCTCCGGGCGGTCGCTTTGTTCTTTACTTCTTTGCTTCCTGGGCCACGATGCGGGCCATGTCGTCCCATTTGGATTCCATATCCCGGACCAGCTTGAACTGGGTGCGGGCCCGGTCCAGATTGTGCTTTTCCCGGTCGATGGAGAAATACTTGTCTCCGTTTAAATAGTCCGTGAGAAAGCGCATACCGCATTCCAGGGTCATGGTATAGGCCCCCAGCTGCAAGGCGTCGATCTCCTCCGCCGTCAGCGCCGGGCAGGCTTCCACAAAGCCTCGGGTGAAGGCCCGGAACAGTTCCAGATCCAGGGAGACCTTGCTTAAGTCTGTCTCATCCTCCGCCGCGGTGGAAGCGCCGAAGCGGATGGCATCGCCGAAATCGAACACCGACAAACCGGGCATAACGGTGTCAAGATCAATAACGCAAAGGGCCTTGCGGCTGTCCGCGTCCAGAAGGACGTTATTGATCTTGGTGTCGTTATGGGTCACCCTTGTGGGAAGCGCTCCGCTCTCCCGCATGTGGTGGAGAAGGCAGCCCTTTTCCTCCCGCTCCATCAGAAATTCCACCTCGGGCCGCACCTCGTTCAGGCGGCCGCAGGCGTCAGCGGCGATGGCCTCGCGGAACTGGCGGTAGCGGTCAACGGTGTCGTGGAAATGGGCGATGGTCTCCTCCAATTTGTCCGCCGGGAAGTCGTTCAGGGCGTTCTGGAAGCGGCCGAAGGCCACGGCGCTCTGGTAGAAATCCTCGGGGCTCTCAGCCCGCTGCAGGCAGATGCTGTTGTCCACAAAGCGGTAGATCCGCCAGCAGCCGCCTTTCCCGTCGTCATAATAGGTCTGTCCGTCCAGCGTGTCTATGTAGCTGATCATGCACATGCTGCCATGCTCCTTTTCCCGCAGGAACTGGCCAATGGCGGACATGTTGCTCATTATTGCTTCCACGTTGGGGAAAACATAGCGGTTGATCCACTGGAGGATGTACCGCGCCCCGGTGTCGGTGGTGATCAGGTAGGTCTCGTTGATATGCCCGCTCTTGATCTGCTCGCAGTGCAGGGGCTTTCCCTCAACGGGGAAATGGTAGATCGCTTCTTTCATGTCAATTCTATCTCTCCAAAAAATTCCGGCCTGTGGAAATCGGGGCTGGGCAGCCCGATGAAATTCCATGCGCCGTAATGGGGCGCATCCGTCTCGTCGCCGCATTTGTAAAAATTGGCGCGGATCCGGTCGCCGCGGTGATATTCCGTCCGCCCGTAGAGCGCCGCGATGCAGCCCAGAGGCACGAAAAGCCGGATACTCCAGCTCTCCTCCTCCACCCGGGCCGTCAGCTCCGGCTGGGGGATGTCCAAAGAGGCCAGGGGAACACGGTTTCCCCGGCCCGGGCCGATCTTACAGTGGAGCGCGCCATTGGCGTTGGCCTCAAAATTGATGTAGCGCCCATCCGTCTCCGGCGAGAAGTTGGCAAAAAACTCCATGCAGCTGTCCCTGCACACAGGCGAATCCCGCTCAGTATACACCGCTTTGGGAAACTTTTCAAGACATTTCATCTCAATCAGAAAGCCTTTATTTTCCACATACACGCCCCGGGCCGTGACCTCCGGGGTATAGCCCGCCAGCCACAGGTAGTTTTCAATACGGAGCACAGGGGCCTTATCCAGCTCCTCCGGGCTTTTGACAATGGGCATTTCAGCTTTCATTTTTGCTCTTACCCTCCCTGCGGCGCAGAAGAATAACGGGCAGCGCCGTCAGCAGCAGCACCATCGCCGCCGCCAGATAGATGCTGGGCGTGGGTACAGTTTTGACCTGGCCCAGCTCAATATAGGTACTGTCGCTGCCCCGGATGACGGCGGCGCCGATCATGGGGCCGATAATCATAGGCAGCAGCACGGCGAAGATCATGCGGATGCCCTGGAAATGGCCGATCTTGCCCTCCGGAGTCCAGTCCCGGATATTGGCGCTGAGGGCGGCGGTCATCATCATGTAGCCGCTCATCATCACCGTGCCCGCGATCATCACGCCGGGGCCGCTGCGTACAAAGAACATGCCCACAAGTCCCGCCAGCATGACAAGAGCCGCCGGAAGGACAAAGCGGAGCTTGCCCATCTTGTCGATAAAGCGGCCGGACACCACGCTGACGATAGACGCAGCGATGAGTACCACGCCTAAAATAATGGCATAGTCGGTGATGCCTAAGTAATTCTGGATATAGATGATCAGGTAGGGGAAGAACACCTGCACCGCCACGGAAAACAGGCAGAAGGCGGCGAAGGACAGGTACAGATCGGGGTTTGCTCTGACCACAGAGGGACGCAGGCCGTAGAGCAGGTTTTTAAAATAGCTGTCCCTACGGGGCTGAAGCCCCGGCTCATCCTTCACCAGAAAGACGGACACAAGCCCCACCAGAGACACTGCCGCGCCGAAAATGCCGAAAAATTCCTTCCATCTCCCCTGCTGGGTCAGGCCGTCGAACAGGCCGAAGATGACCAGCATGGAGATCAAAGGCAGGATGGCCAGCACGCTCTCCACCCGGCCACGGTTTTTCTCGTTGGTGATGTCGGTGACATAGGCGTTGAAGGCCCCGTCGTTGGCAGTGCTGCCGAAGAAGGTCATGACGCAGTCCAGAATGACCACCATGGTGGCGGCCGCCGCGGCGGCGTTGGCCCCGGGGAAAAGCCGGGCGGCGTTTTCCGGGGTGATGAAGCCGAAGGCCGCGGTGGAAAGGCCCCAGAGGATATAGCCCAGGGAGATCAAGGCCTTGCGCTTGCCCAGACGGTCAGACAGCGCGCCCATCAGCAAGGTGGTGACGGTGGCCGCTGCCGCCGACCAGCCCACCATGGAGGCGATATAGCCCGGGTCGGTGGTGATGGTGTTATAGAGAAAGACGTTGAAATACATGTTCTCTATGGTCCAGGCGAACTGGCCGAACAGGCCCACCAGGACAAGAGACAGCCATTTTCTCGCGCCAAGCTTGTTTTCCACGGGAAAGCCCCCTTAGTCTTATTTCCTGATTTCGCCGATGATGTTCAGAACGATGTTGGCCGCCGTCTCCAGATGCTCGGCGGTGATGTGCTCGTAAGGGCCGTGGAAGCAGTAGCCGCCGGTGCCGATATTGGGGCAGAGCAGGCCACGGAAGGAGAGCTGGGCCCCGTCGGTGCCGCCCCGGATGGGCGCAGTGCCAGGCTCCATCCCCTCCCGGGCAATGGCCTGTTTCGCGATGTCCACCACTTCCATGCGCGCGCTCAGAGGCTCGGCCATGTTGCGGTACTGCTCACGGATACTGAGTCTGGCCGTACCTTCACCGTACTTTTCGTTGATGAGCTTTTCAATGAGACCCATGGTCTTTTTTCTTGCCTCAAAGCAGCCCGCATCGTGGTCGCGGATGATGTAGCTCAGACTGGCCTTTTCCACGCTGCCGCTCATGTCCGTCAGGTGGAAGAAGCCCTCGTGGTCCTCGGTCTTTCCGGGGATCTCGCCGGAGGGGAGCATGGCGTTGATCTCCATGGCCACCAGGCAGGCGTTGATCATCTTGCCCTTGGCGTCACCGGGGTGGATGTTGAAGCCCTCAATATCCCATTTTGCGGCGGCAGCGTTGAAGGTTTCGTAGTTGATGACGTTCAGTTCCCCGCCGTCTATGGTGTAGGCAAAATCCGCGCCCAGGCGCTGGAGGTCCAGCAGGGCCGCGCCGTGGCCCACCTCCTCGTCGGGGGTGAAGCAGACAGCCACTCTGCCGTGGGGGATGTTCTCGGTAAGAATGCGCTCACAGGCGGTCATGGCGGCGGCGATGCCCGCCTTGTCGTCCGCGCCCAGAACGGTGGTGCCGTCGGTGACGATCAGGGTCTGGCCTTTGAGCGCGGCCAGATGGGGGAATTTCTCCGCGGACAGAACCCGGCCGCTGTCGCCCAGCACCACGTCGCCGCCGTCATAGTTTTCGATAAGCCGGGGCTGCACGTTCTCGCCGCTGAAATCGGGGATGGTGTCCAGATGGGCGATAAAGCCCACGCAGGGCTTGTCCTCAAAGCCGGGGGTGGCGGGGATGAAGCCGTAGACATAGGCGTTTTCATCCTCGTATACGCCCTCCATGCCCAATTCGCTCATCTCCTTTGCCACCAGATGGGTCAGATCGAACTGGCAGGCGGTGGTGGGTGTCTGCTCCGTGTCCTCCGCGCTGGCGGTGTGTACCTTGACGTAGGTTAAGAATCTTTCATATGCTTTCATTTTCAAATCTCCTTTCCATATAGGCTCCCCTGAAAGGGGAGCTGTCACGGCGCAGCCGTGACTGAGGGGTCTGTTGAAGTCATCACCGCATAGGCTCCCCTGAAAGGGGAGCTGTCACGGCGCAGCCGTGACTGAGGGGTTTGGTGAAGTCATCACCGCATAGGCTCCCCTGAAAGGGGAGCTGTCACAGCTTTGCTGTGACTGAGGGGTTTGTTGAAGTTATCTTCGCGAATATGTAGACCACAAGTGGTTTTCACTGCGCTTTTAAACCCCTCCGCCCCTCGTCAGAAGAAACTGACTTCATTCCGCTTCCGCTGTTCGCGAAAGCTCTATATCCGTCAGTTCCTTCTTCCTCTCCGATTTGAACCCATTTCATTGGGCTTCAAATCGGTAATGTTGCAAGAGGCACCTCCCCTTTCAGGGGAGGCATGAAACTGCGCTGTGACTGAGGGGTCTGTTGAAGTCATCTCCGCATAGGCTCCCCTGAAAGGGGAGCTGTCACGGCGCAGCCGTGACTGAGGGGTTTGGTGAAGTTATCTTCGCGAATATGTAGACCACAAGTGGTTTTCACTGCGCTTTTAAACCCCTCCACCCCCCTCCGGGGGCACCTCCCCTTTCAGGGGAGGCATGAAACTGCGCTGTGACTGAGGGGTCTGACGCTTCCATGATTGCCGTACAAACACCCTCAAAGTTACGCATGACATCAAGATTGCTGAACCGGAGCACCCGCAGTCCCAAGCTTTGAAAATACCGGGTTCTTGCTTCATCATAGCATATTTCTTTCTCTTCACAATGCTGTGATCCATCCAGCTCAACAATCAATTTTGCCTTACTGCAATAAAAATCTGCGATATAATGTCCGATGATCTCCTGTCTTCTGAACTTTATGGGATAATCCCGCAAAAAATCAAACCATAGGTGTCTTTCCTCCTTGGTCATATTCTTTCTAAGTTCTCTTGCATTATGGAGCAGTCTGTTATCTCTCGGATGAATACAAGCCCTCTCCTTTCAGCGTCAACTCATTTATAAATTTCCGCATACACAAAAAGCCTTCCCTTGCGGGAGGTGCCGCCGGTGCCGGTGACAGTGCCCTTGCCCGCGCCCCGCAGGGAGAGGATGTCCCCCTCGTGGACCGGTGCGTCGGTCTTGTCCGTGACAGTGTAGTTCAGGCTCAGATTCCCGGCAGAGATCTGCTTTGCGGCCTCGGTCCGGGACAGATTGAACATCCCCGCTGCCACCGCGTCCAGCCGCAGGCTCATGACGGAAAAGCTCACCTGCTTCACCTTCCGTTCCGGAGCCGGTACCTCATTCAGGGCGATTTCCCTGGCCTTCACCGTGTACCGCCCCACCTTCTCAATGCTGAGCAGGTGCCGCAGAACGCTGGGCAGGCAGAAGATCGTTGCCTTATCCTCCATGACCCAGATATCCCCCAGCCACTCCCGGCCTATGCCCATGCCCAGCAGCGCGCCCATATAG
>SAMEA3663248__coassemble_257_pt1 | contig 19608 bp, 20 predicted proteins | sample SAMEA3663248__metabat2_low_PE_036 | metagenome-assembled genome bin SAMEA3663248 (sample SAMEA3663248) | pig gut metagenome | biome: pig gut; feature: pig-associated habitat; material: faeces | place: China | collected 2013 | reverse complement strand
TTCACTTTTCACTATTACCTCTTACTTTAAACCTCCCCTGACAAGGGGAGCCTTTATGCGGGCGACCTCAAGGGTCGCCCCTACATTTTCGCCGGAAGCCAGGTTGAAGTCGTAGGGGCGGGGTTTCCCCGCCCGTGCGCAGGGGAGCCTTTACATCCCGCCGGATAAAAATACGCAGTATGAGCAAACCCATACTGCGCATTTGCGTTGTTTAACTTTACTTCGCGTAGTCCACAGCCTTGGTCTCGCGGAGAAGATGGACCTTGATCTGACCGGGGTAAGTCAGCTCTTCTTCGATCTTCTTGGCAATATCCCGGGCCAGCAGGATCATCTGATCCTCGTTGACCTCCTCGGGCTTGACCATAATGCGGATCTCCCGGCCGGCCTGGATGGCGTAGGAGCTGGCGATGCCGGGGAAGCTCTTGGAGACCTCCTCCAGCTTTTCCAGACGCTTGACATAGTTTTCGATGTTCTCGCGTCTTGCGCCGGGGCGGGAGGCGGAGATGGCGTCCGCCGCCTGGACCAGGCAGGCAACCACGGTGTGGGGCTCCACGTCGCCGTGGTGGGCCTCGATGGCGTGGATAACGGCCTCAGACTCCCTGTACTTGCGGGCCAGGTCCACGCCGATGGTGACGTGGCTGCCCTCTACCTCGTGGTCGATGGCCTTGCCGATATCGTGGAGCAGACCTGCGCGCTTGGCGGTGTTCACGTCCACGCCCAGCTCGGAGGCCAGCAGGCCCGCGATATGGGAGACCTCGATGGAGTGGTTCAGCACGTTCTGGCCGTAGCTGGTGCGGTATCTCATGCGGCCCAGGAGCTTGATCAGCTCCGGGTTCAGACCGTGGATATTGGTCTCGAACACGGCTCGCTCGCCCTCGGCCTTGATGGTGGCGTTGACCTCTTTCTGGGCCTTGGCTACCATTTCCTCGATGCGGGCGGGGTGGATGCGGCCGTCCTGGATCAGCTTCTCCAGGGCGATACGAGCCACCTCGCGGCGGACGGGATCAAAGCTGGAGACGGTGATGGTCTCGGGGGTGTCGTCAATAATCAGGTCGCAGCCGGTCAGGGTCTCGATGCTGCGGATGTTGCGGCCTTCGCGGCCGATGATGCGGCCCTTCATCTCGTCGTTGGGGAGGGGTACGACGGAGACGGTGATTTCGCTTGCGTGGTCGGCGGCACAGCGCTGGATGGCGGTGGCGATGATCTCTCTGGCCTTCTCGTCCGCTTCTTCCTTGTACTGGGTCTCGATCTCCTTGATCTTCATGGCCATCTCGTGGGTCACATCGTCACGGATGTTGTTGATCAGGTAGGTCTTGGCCTCCTCCACGGAGAAGCCGGAGATCTTCTCCAGCATTTCCAGCTGGCTTTTCTTCACCAGAGCAACTTCCTGCTGCTGCGCTTCCACAGCGGCGATCTTGTTGTTCAGGGTGTCGCTCTTCTTCTCGACGGAATCGATCTTCCGGTCAAGGTTTTCTTCCTTCTGCTGAAGGCGGCGTTCCTGCTTCTGCAGGTCCGCACGGCGTTCCTTTACTTCCCGCTCATATTCGGAGCGGCTTTTGTGTATTTCTTCCTTTGCCTCGACGAGAGCTTCTCTCTTCTTGCTCTCGGCGCTTTTTATTGACTCATTGATAATACGCTTTGCCTCTTCCTCGGCGCTGGTTATCTCTCTCTCCGCGATTTTTTTGCGGTAGTAAACGCCAAGGGCGAAACACGCGACAGCAACTGCGATGATCACAGCCACGATAATGATCCAAAAATACCAGGGCATAGTAAGCAAACACACCTCCATTCTTTCAGAATTTTGCGGTGGTTCAATTCATGCTGTTAAATTGTGATCTAAAAGCAAGACGGGCCATAAAACGAACCCATCGTAATTGAAAAGTAATATTCAGCCGGAGCTTCCCCAGGCTCCTTAAAATATTATTCACGTCATTTTACCGTGCCTTTGGTGTTATGTCAAGTAAATCGCTTAAATTAATTTAAGAAAATCTTACAAATGTAAGTATACCGGGGCGGCAAAGGCCTCCCCGGTTAAGCGATTATTCCTCTGTTGTCAGCTCCACTTTGCCGTCGCGCACAAGGGCGGTGAGCATACAGCCGGGGCAGACCTGCCCGTCCAGAAGCATCTCCGCCGCCGCGTCCTCTATGCTCTGCTGCACGGCCCGGCGCAGGGGGCGGGCGCCGAACTTGTCGTCATAGCCCGCCGAGGCCAGCCACTTTACCGTCTCTTCCGGCACAGAAAGCTCCCGCCCCAGCTCCCGGAAGCGCTCCTTTACCTGCCGGAGCAGGCCCCGGGTGATCTCCACCATGTCCTCCTGGCTGAGCCGGTGGAAAACGATGGTCTCGTCGATGCGGTTGAGAAACTCCGGGCGGAAGGTCTCTCTCAGCTCCTCCATCACCCGGCGGCGCATGTCCGCCTCTTTCCCGGTCTCCGTCCCGGCAAAGCCCAGGGGCTGCCGCCCGTCGGTGATGGCCTTGGCCCCCACGTTGGAGGTCATCACGATCACGGTGTTGCGAAAATCCACCTTCCGCCCGGCGGAGTCGGTCAGGTGTCCGTCGTCCATGATCTGCAGAAGGATGCCCCACACGTCCTCGTGGGCCTTCTCGATCTCGTCAAAGAGCACCACAGACCAGGGCTTGCGCCGCACCCGCTCGGTGAGCTGGCCGCCGTCCTCATAGCCCACATAGCCGGGAGGGGAGCCGATGAGCCGGCTGACGCTGTGCTTTTCCATGTACTCCGACATGTCCAGCCGGATCATGGCCCCCTCGTCCCCGTACACCGTGGCGGCCAGGGCCCGGCAGAGCTCCGTCTTGCCCACGCCGGTAGGCCCCAGGAAGAGAAAGCTGCCCACCGGCCGCGCCGGGTCCTTCAGCCCCACCCGGCTGCGGCGGATGGCCTTTGCCACCGCCGACACCGCCTCGTCCTGGCCGATAATGCGGCATTTGAGCAGGGCCTCCAGATTTCTCAGCCGCTCCGTCTCGTCCTCGTCCAGGCCGGTGACGGGGATATTGGTCCAGAGGGAAACCACCTGGGCGATGGCCCCGGCGTCCACGATCCGGGCGGCGCTGCTGCCGCTGCCCGCCTCCACATGCACCGCCGCCGCGGCCTCGTCGATCAGGTCAATGGCCTTGTCCGGAAGAAAACGGTCGTTGATATAGCGGACAGACAGCTCGTAGGCCGCCGTCAGTGCCTCATCCAGTATTTTCACGTCATGGTGCTTTTCCAGCCCGCCCCGGAGGCTTCGGAGCATGTCCATGGTCTGCTCCCGGGAAGGCTCCGCCACCTTCACCGGCTGAAACCGGCGTTCCAGGGCCGCGTCCTTTTCGATGTGGCGGCGGTACTCCTCCGGGGTGGTGGCGCCGATGATCTGCACCTCACCCCGGCCCAGGGCGGGCTTTAAGATGTTGGCCGCGTCGATGGCTCCCTCGGCGCTGCCGGCGCCGATGATGGTGTGCAGCTCGTCGATAAAAAGGATCACGTCCCCTGCCCTGCGCACATCCCGCAGCACCGATTTGACCCGCTCTTCAAAATCGCCCCGGTACTTGGTGCCGGCCAGCATGGCCGGAATATCCAGGGAGACGATGCGCTTGTTGGCCAGCTCCGCCGTGGTCTTGCCCTGGGCCACCTGAATGGCCAGTCCCTCCGCCACGGCGGTCTTGCCTACCCCCGGCTCCCCTACCAGCACCGGATTATTCTTGGTCCGCCGGGAGAGGATCTGCACCGTGCGCCGGATCTCGTCCCCACGGCCCACCACCGGGTCGATCTTGCCCTCGGCGGCAAGCTCCGTCAGGTCCCGGCTGTACTGGTCCAGCACCTTGGTGTCCGTGCGGCGCACGGTACTGCGCAGGGTGCCGGTCTGGGCCTTGCCGTTGTAGCCCGGGTTTCCGAAAACCGCCATGATGTCGGTATAAATGTCGTTGATATCCAGTCCCAGCTCTGTCAGGGCCAGGACGCCGCCGCACTCGCTCTGCCGCAGGATGCCCAGCAGCAGATGTTCTGTTCCGATATAGCCCTGCCGCAGACGCACGGTCTCCTCCGCGGCCTTTTCCACCGCCAGCCGGGCCCGGACGGTGAGTCCGTGCTCCGGTGTGCCGGGTATGCCCTGGCCCACGCGCCGGCAGATCGCGGCGCGCAGCTTTTTTTCCTCCACGCCCCGCTGCTTCAATATTCTGGCCCCCAGCCCCTCGCTCTCGCCCAGGATGCCCAGCAGCAGATGCTCGGTGCCCACATAGCTGTGGCCCAGCTCTCCCGCCGCCTCTCTGGCCCTCTCGATCGCAACCTCCGCGCGCTGTGTAAATTTCTCATTGCTCTTCATGGTTTACCCCCTTGTAAGGCTCTTTTACCGATTATCGCCCATCTTTGCCGCCGATTAGGGCGAAAGCCCGGAGCGGTTTTGAAAATTATCACCAGATTTCCAGAGATTTATAGGTGTTCAAAAAAATTTCAATTGATTTTTGCCGGATATGTGTTACAATTAGCGTACGATGACCCGAAGGTCAAATAACTTACGGAGGTAACATTATGGCTTTTGTTATTACCGACGAGTGCCTGTCCTGCGGTTCCTGCGCAGCTCAGTGCCCCGCAGAAGCAATCGACATGGGCGATCTGCACTATGTGATCGACGCAGAGAAGTGCCTTGAGTGCGGCGCTTGCGCAGCCCAGTGCCCTGCCGAAGCAATCGTACAGGAGTAATCCACTACATAGATCAAGGGGCGATGAAATCGCCCCTTGATCTATTTTATTCATTTTTCACTTTTTGGAGGAAGCCATGGCTGACTTTGAACCGCTCTGGCCCGGCGGGCCGCTGTTTTGTCAGGCGGAGCATTTCCGCCTGAGCACCGACTGCGTGCTGCTGGCGGATTTTGTGAACACTTCCTCCGCGGCCAGGGGCATCGACCTGGGCTGCGCCTCGGGGGCCATCGGCCTGCTGCTTCTCAGCCGCAGCCCCAAACTGCACATGACCGGGCTGGAGCTTCTGCCCCAGGCGGCAGCCCTGGCCGAAGAGAATATGGCGGTCAACGGTCTGTCCGGCCGGAGCCGTGTCGTCAACGGAGACATCAGGCAGCACAGGCAGCTTTTCCCCTCTGGCAGCTTTGATCTGGTGGTGGCAAACCCGCCCTATTTCCCCTTAGGCAGCGGCGCGGTCTCCCCGGACGAGGGCCGGGCCGGGGCCAGAGGCGAAGTGAACTGCACCCTGGAGGACATCTGCACCGCCGCCGCCTTTCTCTGCCGCACCGGGGGCAGCTTTGCCCTGGTGCATAAGCCGGAACGGCTGAGCGAAGTCCTGTGCTGCATGGGCCGCCACGGACTGGAACCCAAGCGCCTGCGCCTGGTGTGCCACCGGGCGGAGCTCGCGCCGAACCTGGTGCTGATCGAGGGCCGCCGGGGCGGAAAGCCCGGGATGAAAATTGAGCCCATGCTGGTCCTCCGCAGAGCCGACGGCAGCGAGACCGACGAGGTAAAACGGATCTATCACCGGTAAAAAATGCGGACTGTTAATGAAAACAGTCCGCATTTTTTACGATTCTTCTTTTTTCCCCGGTTGACCATCAGGATGCCGGTGCACACCAGTGCCAGGGCGAAAAGCCCCTGGGGGCAGCCCCCTTTTTCTTAATTATTCAATATGTATTACTTTCTCTGTCAGTTCCCCGGCGCTCACATTGGGGTTGTGGTAGCGCTCCCGGTTCACGGTGACGCCGCCCATGTTGATGGCCTGCTTGGGGCAGTATTGCAGGCAGCTGAGGCACTGGATACAGTCTGTCCCGAAGCTGGGCTTTCCGCCCTCCAGGCGGATATTCCCTCTGGGGCAGAGCTTTGCGCACTGACCGCAGCCGACGCAGTCCCCGGTCACACTGAGCTTTTGGGCCTTGAGTTTGGTCAGGGTGGGCCAGGCCGCGCTCTCCAGCTTGTTCAGCAGCAAGGCGCTGGGGCGCCCGGGCAGCTTCTTGCCTGTCAGCACATCCACAGCGACCTTCCCGGCCAGCTTTTCCGCCCGGGCCTGGGCCTTGTCCGGTCCGATGAGCGGCAGCATCAGCTTGTGGGGGAAGAGCCAGATACAGGAGCACTGGTGGCTTATTCCCGCCCAGTAGTCCAGACCCACAATGCTGTCGATCACGCTCAGGCCCACACCGGGGTAGCCCGCGTAGCTGCACACGGCAAACTTGTAGGTCTCGCGGCCCACGGCCACGTTGCGCACATACTCCTCCACCCTTCCGGGCAGGCCCCCGGCGTAGCAGGGAAAGACAAAGCCCACCCGCTCCGCCTCCCGGGCGTCGGTGACGGCAGGGGCGGTGCGCATCATCACAATATCCGTATCGCCCAGTTTTTTCGCGATGTTCTTTGCGATGTCCAGGCAGTTGCCGCTGCCTGAATAGCAGTAGATCAGGTTCTTGCTCATGCAGACATCTCCTTTTTCAATTTTTAAATCATGAATATGGAATCGTCGTTCTCGATCCAGTCGCTGACGGGGATTGTGCGGTACTCGGTCTCGGTCATGCGGATGACCACCCGGTCAATGCCGGCGTTGATGATCTGCCGCTTGCACATGGAGCAGGACATGGCGTCCGGCAGCAGGGCGTTGGTGCGGGCGTCCCGGCCCACCAGGTAGATGGTGGCCCCGATCATATCCCGGCGGGAGGCGGAAATGATGGCGTTTGCCTCCGCGTGGACGCTGCGGCAGAGCTCGTAACGCTCTCCTGAGGGGATTTTCAGGCTCTCCCTGGTGCACACGCCCAGATCCGAGCAGTTGCGGCGGCCCCGGGGCGCGCCGTTATAGCCGGTGGAGATGATCTCATCGTTTCGGACGATGATCGCGCCATATTTCCGGCGCAGACAGGTGGAGCGCTCCAGCACCGAGTCCGCGATATCAAGATAATAGTTCTGCTTGCTTGTACGGCTGTCCATAGCTCTGCCTCCATTTATATCCTATATTTTTAAATATACCTTAAGATTGGCCGGCAAGTCAATACGGGGTAGCATTTTTCATTCTTTTATGATACAATGGGTGCCATGAACAGAAATTACCAAAAAGAACTGGACCGCATCATCCAGAAACGGGGGCAAAAAACGCCCCGCGTGCTGCTGCACAGCTGCTGCGGCCCCTGCTCCAGCGCCGTGCTGGAATATATCACCCAATACTTCGACGTGACCCTGCTCTGGTATAACCCGAATCTCTACCCGAAGGAGGAATTTGACCGGCGCTTCAAAACCCAGGTGGAGCTGATCGAAAAGATGGGCCTGGCCGACAAGGTGGACATCCTGGCCGAGCCCTGGAAGAGCGAGGACTATTACTGCCGCGTCAAAGGGCTGGAGAACGAGCCGGAGGGCGGAAAACGCTGTGCCGAGTGCTTCCGTCTGCGCCTGCTGGAGACGGCCAGACTGGCCAAGCACTACGGTTACGACTATTTCTGCACCACGCTCACTCTGTCCCGCCACAAGGACGCGGTGCTCATTAACACCATCGGCGAGGAGATCGCCAAGGCCGTGGGCGTAAGCTGGCTGCCCTCGGACTTCAAGAAGAGAAACGGCGAAAACCGTTCCATCGAGCTCAGCGAGCAATACGGGCTCTACCGCCAGCTGTACTGCGGCTGTGAATTTTCCCTGCACAAGCGGGAGGAGACGGCAAAAGCGCTGGAAAAGCAGCAGGCAGAATAAAAACGCGAGCAAACCAGAAAAACACCAACCATTAATACAACACTTCGCACCTCACCCCCCTGAGCAGCAGGGGAGCGCGAGGGGGAAAGTCCCGCCTCGCGTTTCAATAACCGTCGGCAAAAAGCCTGATTTTCAGGCGTTTGCCGAGCGCAGCGAGTTTTTTCACAGCGTTTTCCGCTGTGAAAAAAGCGACGGTAAAAAACCGGTGCGAAAGGCTTTAGCCTTTTGTACCGGTTTGCAGGTTTCCACACCCTGCGATAAATAAAAAATGGAGGTTTCCGAAAAATGAATAACAAACCCCTGCGCGCACACACCCTTGCCGCCGCCGCCATTGTGGGCGCTGCCTACGCAGTGCTGACCATGGCCCTGGCCCCCATCAGCTACGGAGCGATCCAGCTCCGTGTTTCCGAAGTCCTTTGCATCCTGCCCTATTTTATGCCGTGTACGGCGTGGGGATTGTTTATTGGCTGCGCCGCGGCCAATCTGCTGACGGGAAATATTTTTGACATTATTTTCGGGTCCCTGGCCACCCTGGCCGCCGCCCTGCTCACCGCCGCCATCGGCAAACGGAAGCACACGCTGGCCAACAGCGCCCTGGCCTGTCTGATGCCCGTGGTGTTCAACGCCCTTGTTGTGGGCGCGGTGATCACCGCCGCCTATGAAGGCATGAATTTGTTTCAGCATTTCGGCGTTTTCGCCCTGAACGCCGCCTATGTAGGTCTCGGCGAGGCCATTGTCCTCTATGTGCTGGGCCTTCCCCTTATGCGCTATCTCCCCGGGAAGAAATTTTTCAAGGAGTTTATGGAAAAAGTCAATTCATAGACCAGAAAGGAGCTTCAGATGAAAGTCAGGAAAGCCATCATCCCCGCCGCCGGTCTCGGCACAAGGCTTCTGCCCAACACCAAGAGCATCCCCAAGGAGATGCTGCCGCTGGTGGACAAGCCGGTGATCCAGTACATTGTGGAAGAAGCTGTTTCCGCCGGTATTGAGGAGATCCTTATCATTACCAACCGCGGCAAATCCCCCATTGAGGATTATTTCGACTACTCCCCCGACCTGGAGGAGCGCCTGATCCGTGACGGCAAGCAGGATGAGGCAGATACGGTCCGCGCCGTGGCGGATATGGCCGACGTGTTCTTCCTGCGCCAGAAGGAGACCAAGGGCCTGGGCCACGCCATATGGCGGGCAAAGTCCTTTGTGGGCGACGAGCCCTTTGCCATCCTTTTGGGGGACGACATCATGCTCAGCGAAAAGCCTGTTCTCAAGCAGTTAGTGGAAGCTGCCGAGGAACACAGCTGCAGCGCCATCGCCGTGCGGGAGGTGCCGGACGAGCTGATCGTGAAATACTCCTCCGTCAAATTAGAGAAGAAGCTGAGCGACCGGGTGTTCCGCATCGGCGACATGAATGAAAAGCCCACGCTGGAGGAGAAATTCTCCAACTACGCCATTCTGGGCCGCTATGTCCTGACGCCCGCCATCTTCGATATCCTCGCCCACACCGCCCCGGGCCGGAACAATGAGATCCAGCTCACCGACGGCATGAAGGAGCTTTGCCGCATTGAGCCCATGTGCGCCGTGGACTTTGAGGGCCGCCGCTACGACACCGGCAACCTGAAGGGCTATCTGGAGGCCATTATCGACTTTGCCCTGAAAAACGAGGAGGCCGGAGACTGGCTCCGTGACTTCATCAAGGAAAAAGCAAAAATTTTGTGAGACGCTTGACAAAGTTCGTCTCGCGTTATACAATCATTGCATAATCAAGCAAAGGGGTGCTGGGTTTTCCCGGCTGAGACTGGGCCAATTGAGGCTCGGGACCCTGGAACCTGATCCGGATAATGCCGGCGTAGGAAAGGGCGATATGTGAATTTCCGCAGGTTCTTTATGAACCTGCGGTTTTTCATACTAATTCTTGATTAAAAAGATTTAATCAGCGGCGCAGGGATATTGGGGCAAGACAAGGCAGAGGAACGCCGCCATACTTTGTGTATGGCAAGTGACGATAACGCAGTATTGCACCAATAGACCAAGCTGATATGAAAGATTTTTATCGAGAATTAGTATAATATCTCCTTCCGAAAAATTTTTTTGGAGGCAGAAAAAATGAAAACCAATTCCCATCTCAAACTCCGCGCCCTGTGCGAAGGCGCCATTTTCGTGGCTCTCGCCCAGGTAATCAGCTATCTGAAGTTCTTTGAGCTGCCCCAGGGCGGTTCCATCACCGTGGGCATGCTGCCCATCTTCCTGTTCTGCGCCCGCTGGGGCTTCGGTCCCGGCATGCTGGCCAGCATCACCTACAGCCTGCTCCAGCTTCTGCTGGACGGGGCCTACGCCTGGGGCTGGCAGTCCATGATCGGCGACTACATCCTGGCCTTCTCCGTGCTGGGTCTGGCCGGTCTCTTCCACAAGCAGAAATACGGCTTCTTCACCGGCACCGTGGTAGGCTGCATCGCCCGTTTCCTGGTGGCTTACATCGTAGGCGCAACGATCTGGGCCGAGTATATGCCCGAGAGCTTCTTCGGCATGACCATGACCACCCCCTGGTTTTACTCCGCGCTGTATAACGGCAGCTACATGCTCATCGACATGATCCTCTGCCTGGCCGTGGGCGCACTGCTCTGGAAGCCCCTGGGCAAGTACATCCGGGGTGAGGATCTGGCTGCAAAATAAGCCTTTTGTATTTTTTCTGTTGACAGACTGACACAAAATAGTTTATAATGTCCACTCGGCGACCCCTCGTCGCCGAGTGTTTGTTTTGTCAACTACTTCGGGCTCGCCCGATGTTGAGTATTACACCTGAAAGGAGTGCAGAAAATGTTCCGTACCTACCAGCCCAAGAAGCGCCAGCGCAAAAAGGAGCACGGCTTCCGCAAGAGAATGAAGACCGCCAACGGCCGCAAAGTTCTTGCCCGCCGCAGAGCAAAAGGCAGAGCCAAGCTCAGCGCCTGATCCCCACTCGTGAAGCAGGTCAAATCGTAAATATTTTTAGGGCGGAGCGATCCGCCCTTTAGGTGTTTGCGGATATTCCGGGTTTCATCCGGCCGGAGGTGATTTTGTCGTGGATACCAGGTGCACATTGAAAAAAAACAGCGATTTCAGGCGCCTGTATGCCAAAGGCAAAAGCGTTGTTACCCCCTATATGGTGCTGTACTGCCGGCGCAACAACCTGGGCGTGAACCGCCTGGGCTACACCGTGTCCACAAAGCTGGGACATGCTGTGGTGCGCAACCGTGTACGCCGCCGTTTAAGGGAGATCTACCGCCTCAATTCCCCGGCCATGAAGACAGGCTTTGACATTGTTGTGGTGGCCAGGTCCCGCTGCGTTGGGGCCCGGTATGCCAAAATGAACGCGGTCTTTCTGGAGGCCTGCGGTACACTGGGGCTTTTGAAGGAGGAGCGGGCATGAAAAAGTTTATGCTCGCCGCCATCCGCTTTTACCAGCGGAATATCTCCCCTTCCCGCCCCGCCTGCTGCCGTTTTATCCCGACCTGCTCCCAATATGCGCTGGAGGCTATTCAAAAGTACGGCGCCCTGAAGGGCGGCTGGCTTGCCTTAAAGCGCATATCCCGCTGTCATCCCTTCCACAGGAAGGACTATGACATCTATGACCCCGTGCCCTGAGCTTCGGTGGTCGCCCCAACAAAAAAGAATATTGAGGAGTAACCTATGTGGGCAAAAATCACTAAACCCTTTGCCTGGCTGATGGTCAAGCTCTATGAGCTGACCGGGAACTACGGTGTCGCCGTGATCCTCTTCGCTCTTGCGGTGAACCTGATCCTGACCCCCTTCATGGCCAAGAGCAAAAAGAGCATGATGCGCTCAACCCGTCTCCAGCCCCGTATCCAGGAGCTGCAGAAACGGCACGAGGGCAACCCCCAGAAGCTGAACCAGGAGATGCAGAACCTCTACCGCGAGGAAGGCATCAACCCCATGTCCGGCTGCCTGTGGTCCCTTATCCCCTTCCCCATCCTGATCGCGCTGTACAGCGTCATCCGCCAGCCCATCACCCGCATGATGTTCGCCGCGCAGGACGTTGTAACCACCTTAGAGACGTATTTTACAGGCCTTGGCCTTTATACAGCCTCAGGAAAGGACGCCTACGCAGAAATCAAGCTGGCCAAACTGGCCCATGAACACTGGGACGCGGTCGTCACCGACCTGGCCGGCAAGATCGACGGGCTGCTGGATGTCGACTTCGGCTTCCTGGGTCTGAACCTGGGTTCCCAGCCCCAGTGGAATTTCTTTGTCAAGACCGACTGGAGCGACGTGTCCATCTGGCTGCCCGCTCTGGGCCTGTTCCTGATCCCCTTCATCTCCGCTGCTCTCTCCTGGCTGTCCATGAAGGTGAGCAACGCCGCCAATCCCCAGCAGGATGCCCAGACTCAGGCTTCCATGAAGACCATGAGCCTGATGATGCCCCTGATGTCCATCTGGATCTGCTTTGTCATGCCCGCCGCCATGGGTATCTACTGGATCGCCAACAGCGTTTTCGGCATGGTCCGCGACTTTATCCTGACCAAGGTGTACAAGCGCAAGCTGGACGAGGAGGACGCGGAGCGCCAGGCCATGCGCAGTGCCCGTGAGAAGGAGCTGGAGGAAAAGCGCCTGGAGACCGAGCGTCTCCGCGCCGAAGGCAAGACCGAGAAGAACGCCAACACCAGCAAGAAGAAGATCCAGGCCAACGAAAAGCAGAAGCAGGACGAGCGTAAGGCCGCCCTGGACAAGGCGGAGCGCGCCGCCCGCCGTGAGCGTCTGGGCATCAAGGAGGGGGAGAAGCCTGCCTCCCAGGTGGGCAACCGCCGCTACGCCCGCGGCAGAGCCTATGTGGCCGACCGCTTCACCAATCCCGAGAACGCGGAGGCAGCAACTCTTGCCGCCGCTGCCGCGTCTGAGGGCGAGGCCCCCATTGACGAGAGCGTGGAAGAGATCGTCTCTACCCCGGTCGAAGAGACCGTTACCGCTCCGATCGATGAGGAAAAATAAACAGGAGTATTCGATATGATCAAAACTTTGGAAAAGACCGCTCGCACGGAGGATGAAGCCATCGCCGCCGCTCTGGCGGAGCTTGGCATGGATCGTGACGACGTGTCTGTGGAAATTGTTGAGCGCGCGAAGTCCGGTTTTCTGGGCATCGGCGCGTCTCCCGCAGTGATCCGCGTAAGCTATGAGGTGCCGGATCCGGTGGTGGAAAAAGCCCCCGCCGCCCCCGCCGCTCCCGCCGCCAGGCCCGCAGCCGAGCCTGCCGCAGCCGCAGTTGTGGATGAAGATCCCGATTACGCCGCCATCCGCCAGTTTCTCTCCGGTCTGCTGGAGCGCATGGGCGTAAAGGCCCAGATCGAGATCAGCACCCGTGAAAACGGCGGCATCAACGTGAATCTCAGCGGAAACGGCATGGGCGCCATTATCGGCCGCCGGGGCGAGACCCTGGATGCCATCCAGCACCTGACCAATTACGCCGTGAACCGCGGCAGCGAGAAGCACCTGCACATCAGTGTGGATGCGGAGAATTACCGCAGCAAGAGAGAGGAATCTCTCACCCGCCTTGCGGAAAAAATGGCGGAAAAGGCCATCAAATATAAGCGCAGCATGGCTCTGGAGCCCATGAACTCCTATGAGCGCCATGTGATCCACACCGCCCTTCAGAATTATGAGGGCGTGACCACCAGCTCCACCGGAGTTGAGCCCAACCGCCGGGTGGTCGTGTCCTATGTCAAGCCTGAACAGCCTAACAACAAGCCCCAGAGCCGGGAATGGGCATAATAAGGCAGCCGAAAAAATACTTTATGTGCTCTGCACATCGGAGGAATGAACAATGATTTTTGAAAAAGTACAAAAGGCTCTGGCCGAGCAGTTTGAAGTCAGCCCCGACACCATCACTCTGGACACCAACCTGATCGACGATCTGGGCGCCGACTCTCTCGACGTTGTCGAGCTCATCATGTCCATTGAAGACGAATTCGGCGTCTCCATTTCCGACGAAGAAGCCGCAAACCTTGTCACTGTCCAGCGTATCGTGGATTACGTGGAAAAAATCCAGTAAAACAACGTAAAAAACACCCTCTCACGAAATTCTCATGAGAGGGTGCTTTTTTGTGCCTGTTTTTTTATTGCATCAGGCGCGTGAAATCCTCCATATACCCGTAGGGCACCAGCAGGCCGTCCCGGCGCAGCCGGAGGATCTCCTCCGCCGTGGCGCACATGGCGCCGCAGGTCTCGTTTTCCAGCAGCCGGATCTCCTCCGGCTGAAAATCATCTTCAAAAAGCCACACGTCGCAGAAATAATGGTCCTTCCGGAAGCTGTGGACCACTCTGCCCCGCTCCGGCGGAATGACCAGGCCCGTCTCCTCCCGCAGCTCTCTCAGCGCCGCCGTCAGGCTGTCTTCCCCGGCCACGGCAGAGCCCCCGGTGCACTCCCACATATTGGGCCAGCCCTTGTTGGGGGCGCGCCGGGTCAGCAAAAAGCGCCCGTCGCTCCGCCGCACCCAGGCGTGGACCACCAGGTGATAGTCCTGTCCCTCCAGCATATCCCCCCGGCGGTGGGTCCTGCCGGTAAGCTGCCTGTTCTCGTCATACACGTCCCACAGCTCGTCCGGGCTGCTCTGCATGTTCAGCCATTTGTTCACCCAGCGGGCAGACTGCCGCAGGGCGGCCACGGTCTTGGTCTCCAGCACCACCCGGCAGTCATGCTCTGCCGCCAGGCGGAGATAGTGCTCCAGGTCCATCTCCCCGTCGCCCAGGGCCAGGTGCACCTGGGTCCCCAGGGCGTCGTGCATGTGCATGTGCCTCAGATGTCCGGAGCGCTCCATGATGGTGGGTTTGTCGGCGCAGTTTATGGCATAGTCATGGCCGATATCGTAGGTCATGGCAAAGGCCGGGCTCTCCAGCAGCAGATCCAGCCCGTGGAGCAGGAAGGGCAGGTCAAAGCCGTCGGTATTTTCCACGCAGATCTTCACGCCGCTGTCCCCGATGGCCTCCGTCACCCGGTCCCGGAACTGCCGGAGGTATTCCCGATAGACCGGCTCGTTTTCCTCATAGATGTACACCCGCTTTGTGGGCAGGGTGCAGTAGATGCCCCGGAGCATGTGCATATTCAGGGTGGGTATGCCCAGCTTCCTGGCCAGCTCCACCGTGCCCAGTACATTTTCCACATAGGCCTGCCTGACCCCGGTGTTCATGCTGCAGGGGTTCAGCTCCTCGTCCAGATGGACGGTGTAGAAAATGCCGTACTTCTCTTTGATGCGCAGCAGCTCATCCACATCCAGCTTCTCCAGCTGGTTCTGGGGAAAGCTCATGTTCAGTTCGATAAATTTCAGTCCCAGCTCCCGGCACAGGGCCGCGCTCTCCTCAAGGCTGTTTAATTCGATCAATGTGGGCATTCCAAAGGAGATCATTGTTCCGCCTCCCGGTAAAAAAGAGAATTTCGGTAAGAGGATATGTTATCAGATGAATCGCCTCTTGTCAACGCCGCGGGCCGGGTGATTTTTTTACCGTTTGTATATTGACATTCGTATAGAATCCCGTTAAAATATGTCGCACACGACTTAATAGAGGTGTTACCATGGAAAAAGAAATGCCTATCGGCCTGCGCTTTTCCCTTTTGCACCGTTCGTTCAAAAAACAGCTTGACGAACTGCTGAGGGAAAAAGAACTGACGGGCGTACAGTTTGGTGTGTTGGGGCAGCTTGACCGCCTGGAGCGCTCCGGGCAGGAAGAGGTTTACCAGAAGGATCTGGAGCTGGCTACCCATGTGACGCACCCCACAATGACAGAGATCATCAAGCGGCTGGAAAAGCAGGGCTTTGTGGTCTGCCGTCCGGGGGCCAAGGACCGGCGGTATAAATGCATCTGTTCCACGGAAAAGTCAAAACAACTCCGGCAAGAGATGGCCGAGGTGGACCGGCAGGTGTTTGACAAGCTGTGCAGCGGCCTGAGCGCGGAGCAAAAGGCCTCGCTGATCGCCATGACCGATATCATGTTGGATAACGCGGGCTGCTGCGGGAAAGGAAAACAAAACGATGATTAAAAAACTGGCTTCCTGCGTAAGGGAATACAAACTCCCCACCATATTGACACTGATCTTTATCGTGGGCGAGGTTTTTCTGGAGGTATTGATCCCCTTCTTCACGGCCGATCTGGTCAACGCCATCAAGGCGGGCGTACCCATGTCCATGGTGGTAAAGACCGGCCTGCTCCTGGTTTTGATGGCCATGCTGTCTCTCTGCTGCGGCAGCACGGCGGGCTACACCTGCGCCAAGGCCTCCGCCGGCTTTGCCAAAAATCTGCGGCACGATATTTTCAGCCGGGTCCAGACCTTCTCCTTTGAAAATATCGACCGGTTTTCCTCGGCCTCTCTGGTGACGAGAATGACCACGGACGTGGTGAACGTGCAGATGGCCTTTATGATGCTGATCCGTATCGCCGTCCGGGCGCCGCTGATGTTCCTGTTTGCCATCGTCATGGGCTTTGTGATGGGCGGACGTCTGGCCATCACTTTTCTCATCATCGTGCCGGTGCTTTTATTCGGGCTCATTCTGATCGCCCGGAAAGCCCTGCCCGCCTTCCGGGCCGTGTTCAAGAAGTACGACCGGCTCAACGAGTCCATTGAGGAAAACGTCCGGGCCATGCGGGTGGTCAAGGGCTTCTCCCGTGAGGAGTACGAGAAAGAGAAGTTCGGCCGGGCGGCGGATGACATCTGCAAGGACTTTACCCGGGCCGAGCGCACCGTGGCCCTCAACTCCCCGCTGATGCAGCTTTGCATCTACTTCAACATGGTTTTCGTGCTGTATGTGGGCTCCAAGCTCATCGTCAACAGCGGCGGGCAGCTGATCGACGTGGGGCAGATCTCCTCCATGCTGGCCTACGGCTTTATGATCCTCCAGTCGCTGATGATGCTGTCCATGATCTATGTGATGCTCACCATGTCCGCTGAATCCATGAAGAGGATCTACGAGGTTCTGTGCGAGGAACCGGCCCTGGCCAACCCGGCGGAGCCTGTGACCGAGGTGAAGGACGGCTCCATTGATTTCAGCGGCGTCTCCTTCAAATATTCCCAAAAAGCGAAAAAGTATGCTCTGGCCGACATCAACCTTCACATCAACTCCGGCATGACCGTGGGTATTCTGGGCGGCACCGGCTCCAGCAAGTCCACCCTTGTGCAGCTGATCCCCAGGCTCTACGATGTGACCGAAGGCGCGGTCAAGGTAGGCGGCGTGGATGTGCGAAGCTACGATCTGGAGACGCTGAGAAACGCGGTGGCCGTGGTGCTCCAGAAAAACCTGCTGTTTTCCGGCACCATCAAGGAAAACCTGCGCTGGGGCAACGAAAACGCCAGCGACGAAGAGATCGTTCAGGCCTGTAAGCTGGCCCAGGCGGATGAGTTTGTGCGCTCCTTCCCGGAGGGCTATGACTCCCGGATCGAGCAGGGCGGCACCAACGTGTCCGGTGGGCAGAAGCAGCGCCTGTGCATTGCCCGGGCCCTGCTGAAAAAGCCGAAGATCCTGATTCTTGACGACTCCACCAGCGCCGTGGACACCAGGACCGACGCTCTGATCCGCGAGGGCTTCCGCGCCTATATTCCGGAGACCACCAAGATCATCATTGCCCAGCGTATTTCCTCCGTGCAGGACGCGGACATGATCGTGGTTCTGGACAATGGCCGGATTTCCGCTGTTGGCCGGCATGATGAGCTGCTCGCCTCCAACAGCATATACAGAGAGGTCTATGAGCAGCAGAACAGAGGAGGTGAGGAACATGACTAAACGGCCTGAAATGCCCCTGGAAAAGGGCAAAAATCCCCTGTCCCGGGTCATTAAGAAGCTGTTCGGCTACTATCCCGTGCTGGCCCCGCTGACCATGCTGTGCATCCTGTTTTCCTCCATCGTCTCCTCCATCCCCTCGCTCTTTGTGCAGAACGTGCTCTCCGTGGTGGAGAAGTGGTACAGAGGCGGGGACTGGGTTTCCGCCCGGGCGGAGATCATCCCCTATCTGACCCTGCTTGTGGTCTTGTATGTGCTCTCCATCATCTCCATGGTGACTTACACCCAGCTCATGGCCTATATGACCCAGGGCTTTCTGAACAAGCTCCGGCAGGAGATGTTTGACGGCATGCAGGACCTGCCCATCAGCTATTTCGACACCCACAAGCACGGCGACATCATGAGCTACTATACCAACGACATCGACACCCTGCGCCAGCTGGTGTCCCAGTCTCTGCCCGCAATGATCCAGGCCGGGGCCATCGTTCTCTGCGTGTTCAGCATTATGATGTATTTCAGCATCTGGCTCACGCTGGTGCTGCTTCTGGGCGTGGCCACCATGATCCTGGTGACAAAAAAGGTGGGCGGCGGCTCAGCAAAATACTTTATCCGCCAGCAGAGATCCGTGGCCGCCACAGAGGGCTACATTCAGGAGATGATGAACGGCCAGAAGGTCGTCAAGGTATTCTGCCATGAGCAGCAGAGCATAGAGGACTTTGACAAAATCAACGGCAGTCTGTATGAGGACAGCTTCCGGGCCCATGCCTACGCCAACTGCCTGGGCCCCATCATCGGCAACATCGGAAACATTCTGTATGTGACCATCGCCCTGGTGGGCGGCGTGTTTCTCCTGTCCGGCCTGCCCAATCTGAGTCTTTCCGGCAAAGCCTTCAGCATCAGCATCCTTGTGCCTTTCCTGAACATGACCAGGCAGTTTGCGGGCAACGTGAACCAGCTTTCTCAGCAGATCAACTCCATCGTCATGGCCAGCGCCGGCGCGGGCCGTATCTTCAGTCTGATGGATGAAAAGCCGGAGGCCGACGAGGGCTATGTCACCCTGGTCAACGTGGAAGAGGGTAACGACGGCAGCCTGACGGAGACCCAGAAGCACACCGGCCACTGGGCCTGGCGGCACCCCCACAGCGACGGCAGCCTGAGCTATACGCCCCTTCAGGGTGACGTGCGGCTCTTCAATGTGGACTTCTCCTATGTGGAGGGCAAAGAAGTGCTGCACGATGTGTCTGTCTACGCGGAGCCGGGCCAGAAGGTGGCCTTTGTGGGCGCCACCGGCGCGGGCAAGACCACCATCACAAACCTCATTAACCGCTTTTACGACATTGCCGACGGCAAGATCCGCTATGACGGCATCAACATCAACAAGATCAGAAAATCCGACCTGCGCCGCTCCCTGGGCATCGTCCTGCAGGACACCAACCTGTTTACCGGCACTGTAATGGAGAACATCCGCTACGGCCGGCTGGACGCCAGCGACGAGGACTGCCGGGAGGCGGCCAGGCTCTCCGGCGCGGACGATTTCATCAGCCGCCTGCCCGAGGGCTACGACACCATGCTGACCAATAACGGCGCCAACCTGTCCCAGGGCCAGCGGCAGCTCATTGCCATTGCCAGAGCTGCCGTGGCCGATCCGCCGGTGATGATCCTGGACGAGGCCACCTCCTCCATCGACACCCGCACCGAGGCCATCGTGCAGCAGGGTATGGACAAGCTGATGGAGGGCAGAACGGTGTTCGTCATCGCCCACCGGCTCTCCACGGTTATGAACGCCGATGTGATCATGGTGCTGGACCATGGCCGCATCATTGAGCGCGGCAGCCACGAAAAGCTGATCGCCGAAAAAGGCACCTACTACCAGCTCTACACCGGCGCCTTTGAGCTTGAATAAAGGGAAGGGAAAAGACCGTATCAGTGCGATACGGTCTTTTCTTATTCCGTTCTGTACCTTTTGGGGACCTTCGACACATGGGGATTTTCCGCAAGGAAATACCGCCATGGGTAATCCCGGCATTTTTCCGCGTAGTCGATGTTGATCCGGGCCGAAGTGCGGATCTGCTCTGCGGAAAATGTCTTGTAGTCAGTAATAAACAGCCGGTCTCCGCACAGGTCCAGACCGTACTGCTCTTTTGTGATGCCCAGAGCGGCGCAGAGCTTGCCCGGCCCGCTGCAAAGCTCCGTCAGCCTTTG
>SAMEA3663248__coassemble_249_pt1 | contig 19861 bp, 21 predicted proteins | sample SAMEA3663248__metabat2_low_PE_036 | metagenome-assembled genome bin SAMEA3663248 (sample SAMEA3663248) | pig gut metagenome | biome: pig gut; feature: pig-associated habitat; material: faeces | place: China | collected 2013 | reverse complement strand
GAGGATTTGCGCCTGCGCGGACCCGGCGATTTCTTCGGCTCCCGCCAGCACGGTCTGCCGGAGATGCATGTGGCCGACCTGGGGGCCGATGTGAACGTGCTGCAGAAGGCCCAGGACGAGGCCCGCCGCCTGCTGGAGCAGGACCCGGAGCTGTCTTTTCCCGGTCACGCCGCCCTGCGGGAACGGGTGGACGCCCTGTTTCGTCTCAACGCAGCGGGATTTAACTGATATTTCTACCATCGGGCAGCCCGCGCTGCCCGATAATTTTTCCATTCTGGCTGCGACGTTTTGCCCCGGACGATTGTATTATATATGAAAGGTTGGTGAGGGCAGTGGCTGGTTCTCTGCAGCGTACGGACAGAGAGATCACCGAGCTGTATCAGCGGCATGTGGACACGGTATACCGGGTCTGCTATTCCTATATGAAAAACCGGGCAGATACCGAGGATATGGTGCAGGACACCTTTATCAAACTCATCTCCAGCGGCGTCCTTTTCCAGTCGGCGGAGCACGAAAAGGCCTGGCTCATCGTCACTGCCTCCAACCTGTGTAAAAACGCGCTGCGGCACTGGTGGCGGCGGCGGGAAAACCTTGACGATTACGCCGGGCTGGGCCGGGAGGACGATCCGCCTGATGAGGTGATGGAGGCCATCACCAAACTCCCCACGGTCTATAAGGACGCGGTGTTTCTCTATTACTATGAGGGCTACAGCACGCCGGAGATCGCGGCACTGCTGAACTGCTCCCAGTCCACCATCCGAAACCGGCTCATGCGGGCCAGAAATCTGTTGAAAACCATGTTGGGCGGTGAATTTGATGAACAGACGCGAAATACGCAGAGCTTATGACAGCGTCGCTCCCGACAGCGCGGCCCGGGAGCGGATGCTGGACAATATTCTTTCCGCCGTTTCCGCGGAGCGGCCCGGCAGGACATCGCGGGTCTTACGCCGTACCCTCTGTCTTGCCGCGGTGATCGCCCTGCTGCTGGCCTTTGGCATCACGGCCTATGCCGCCGGCTGGTTTGGGCTACGGGACGCGGTGATCGGCCGTTTTGTGGTCAATAACGGCATTGACAAGGACTACTACACCCAGTTTATCAGCCTTCAGGGCTATTCCGACAGCCCGGAGTTCAAGGCCCTGTGCGAATGGCAGAGCTTTTTGGAGTCCTATGACAGCGACGGCAGTATACTTTCTTCCATCGGCAACAGCTCCACAGACTTTGACGAAAAATACCGTTATTACAGCTGCTACACCCAGGAGATGGCCGATGAGATCGACCGGATCTGCGAAAAATACTCCCTCTCCCTGATCACCGGCGCAGAATTTTTTGAAAGCGAAGAGGGCTTTTTTGAAGCCGCCGGCGTAGGCCTGGTCTGTACCCGGCAGGGCGAGGGCTATGAAAACGACTTCTCCCCCGGCTATGTACACAACGACGGCTCATTCCATTTTGAAGGGCAGGCCACCTTTACCGCCGACGGCGCCGCCTGGCCCTACCCCATCCTCTACCAGTTTGACCGGAGCATGAAGGGCAGCTTCAGCAGCACCGTTTTGAACATCGGGGACGCGGCGGACTACGAGGAATGGGTCTACACTACCAAAAACGGCGTGGAGCTGACCCTGGCCCAGAGCGACTGGAAAGAGCTGATCCTGGTGGAACGGGAAAACTCTTTTGTGGTGGTGAACCTGTTTGACGTGTCCGTGGGGGACGCGGTCGGCGGCGAGCTGCACAAGAGCCGGGAGGATCTGGAGGCTTTTGCGGAACTGTTTGACTTTTCCGTGATCTCATAAAAGGGTTGAAAGGATGAAAAAGATGAAAAAAATCACGCTTATTCTGCTTTTAGCGGCCATGCTGCTGAGCCTGTGCGCCTGCGGGGAAAAGGCCCCGGAAGCGTCTCCCGCCCCTTCGGAGGAAGCGGCGGAGGATACCATCATCATTGAGGCCACTCCGGCCGAGGAGTCCACACCCCTGTCTCAGGTGCTGGACAGCATCAACGAAAACACCCAGGTGGGTACAGCCGGCAGTTCCCTGCGGGCTGTGCAGAGCGCCGCCATGCTCATGGACTGGTGCGCGGAGACCGGCCTGGATACAGAGCAGGTCCGCGCCGCCGCTGCGGAGTGGCTCTCCGCCCTGGCCGAGGCTGACAAAGCAGAGCTTGAAATGAAGCTTGAGCTGGTGGACACCATGTGTCTGGAGCTGATCCACAAAGACGGCTCATCCCTCCTGCAGGACGCAGGAGTTGAGAGCAGCGCCTACCCCTGGGACGACGCGGCCTATGAGAAATACACCGCCGTTCTGGACGCGCTCAGTTCTGAGTGAACAGAATACGTCCGGGGGCCGGTCATGGACCGGTCCCCGGACATTTTTTGTTCTTATTTTTTCGCGCTGTCGATGCTCTTGCCGAAGACCACAAAGCGCTGGTACAGAAATTCTGTGGAGAAATTCAGCAGCATATTGAGGATGGTGACGATATATTCGTTCCACAGCAGCACATCCGCCAGCCAGTGCCCCAGCAGCGTGGACAGGGGCGTAAACACCGCGTAATAGGCCAGCACCTTCAGCATGGCAATGGGCACATTGGCCGCCGATTTGAAAGTGAATTTCCGGTTCAGCGTGAAATTCCAGACCACCGAGGCCACAAGGGCGATGAGATAACAGGGCCAATAGCTCCAGCCGCTCAGCTCGTTGAGCAGGGCGAACATCCCCATCTCCACCAATCCCGCACTTGCGGAAAACAGAGCAAATTTGAAAAAACGCAGGATCTCCTTTGCCTTTTGGTTCTTCATCCCCGGTCGCTCTCCTTTACTTCCCGGGAAAAGTATAACGCCGCGAAAGGCCAAATGCAACGGAAATTTCAGAAATTTTAATAATTTTGCCATCGGAAGCCTCCCTTAACAGGGGAGGTGCCCCCGAAGGGGGCGGAGGGGTTTAAAACCGCAGCGAAAAACAGCACAATCTCTACGCTATCGCGGTGGCAACTTTACCAAACCCCTCAGTCGCTTTCAGCGACAGCTCCCCTTTCAGGGGAGCCTTTGCGCGTCAGAGGCGTTAAGGGTTCTGCACTGCGTTGCCGGTAAAACCCGCGGCTGCTTTCACAGCCGCGGGTTTTCGTTCTCTTATTTCTTTCTGTTCACTCTCAGCTCACTGCGGTGGCAAAATTCCCGGTTGCCGCAGGTGGCGCAGCCACGGCCGCAGCCCCGTTTTTTTACCTGATTGGTGCGCAGCACCAGAAAGGCGGCAGGCACAAAGGCCGCCAAAAGCAGCACCACAAGCCATACATATTCCATAGTGTTCTCCCCCTGATTTATTTCTGTTCCAGCGCGGAAATATAGGCCTTGATGACCTCCACCGCGCCCTTTACGCCGATGCGGCTGCTGTCGATGCACAGGTCGTAGTTTTCGGACTCGCCCCAGATCTGGTCGGTGTAATACTTATAATAGCTGGCCCGGTCCTTATCCACTTCCTTGATGAGCTTTTTGGCCTGATCCTCGTTCAGGCCCTTGCGCTGCATGATGGTCCGGATGCGGAAGGGCATGTCGGCCATGATAAAGACACTGAGCACGTCGCTCCGGTTTCTCAGCACATAGTCCGCGCAGCGGCCCACAAAAATGCAGTTGCCCTTGTCCGCCAGGTTCCGCATGGCGTCAAACTGGGCTGCCGCCACCTGCATGTTCAGGCGAAAGCCCTCGTTCATGCCCACATAATGGGGCGTGGGGATCACATAGGCGGAGACCCGCTTTTCATCATAGGAGTCGAAAATCTCCTTACTGAAATGGGAGTTTGCCGCGGCTTCGTCCACGATCTCCTTGTCATAGCACTTCATATTCAGCTCCTGGGCCAGCAGACGGGCGATATCGTGGCCGTTGCTGCCGTGCTGTCTGCCCACGGTAATGATCATTTTTCTCCACTCCTTATCTTACATTATTTTTTCAGCATATTGGCAAAGGATTCCACGCTTGTGCCCCGGGTAACGTAGTAGCGGGTGACGATGCGCGGGTCATTTCCGGTATAATATACGGAACCGTTCATTTTCACCCCGAAGCTGTAGTATTCCGGCAGCAGCTCCAGCGTGGTGTTCGATGCCAGTCCCCTGGGGTAGCAGAGCACTGTAGGCTCCTTTCCGGTCAGGCGGAGAATGTCCAGCTTGGACCAGCTCATCTGTTCTCTCTGGGCCTCGGCCGGGAGAGTGTCCATGTCCTTGTGGCTCCAGGTGTGGCTCTGGATGGAGACAAGACCGGACTGGGACATCTCCGTCACCTGTTCCGGCGTCAGATACTTTTCCCCGCCCAGCCAGCCGGTGATCACAAAAATGGTGGCCTTTACATTATACTTCTGCAGCAGAGGGAAAAGTTCGGTGTAATTGTCCAGATAGCCGTCGTCAAAGGTCAGAATCACGGGCTTATCGTACTTCTCCACTTCCCGCAGGTCCTCAAACCAGATGGGGTCGTAGCCGTTTTCCACCAGGTATTTGAGCTGCTCCTCCAGAACGGAGGGCGAGACAAACAGCTCAGCGGAACCCCAGGTGTAGTCTGTGACGCCGTGGTACATGAATACCGGAACCTTATAGCCCTCGGGGATCTGCCAGTCCCCTGCGGCCACGGTACAGTACAGATGGGCGTACTCCTCATCATAGAACGTGCCGATGTGCAGAAGCTCGCACAGAGCCTCCACCGGTACATACAGCTCATTCCTGTAGGTCTTTACCGGAGAGCGAAGCGTCACGGCCTCGCCCCGGATATACAGCGCGGGGTCGCCCGGTTTGCAGCACACATCCGCGTCCTGCCAGGGGAAGGACAAAATTCCCTCCTCCCCGGACAGCTCCGCGCCCAGGGCTTCCGCAAATTCCCGGAAATTCACATACAGGGTGTCGTTATAAATCACGCTGCCGCTTTGAAGGCTCAGGCCTTCCACCGTCACGGCATCGCCCTGGGGCAGCTCCGGCTCCGGCGTAGGCTCGGGTGTGGCTTCGGGGGTGGGCTCAGGCTGAGGCTGCTTCGGCTCGGCCTGTCCGCAGGCGGTAAGCATCAGCACCGCGAAAAGCAGGCAGATAACCAACAAATATACTCTCTTCATCAATCCGTCTCAAGGGCCTCCGCCAGGTCATCCACATCCCAGCCCCGGGACACATAGAAACGGTATACCAGTCTGGGGTCGTCCCCGGTGTAGTACACCGGGCCGCCCATTTTCACGCCGAAGCGGTAATATTTGGGCAGCAGCTCCAGCGCGTTGCCGGCGGCCTCGCCCCGGGGATAGCACAGCACAAAGGGCTCCTTGCCCGTGAGTCTGGTCAGCTCCAGCTTGGACTGGCTCATCTCCTGCTCCTGCCGCTCATAGGTCAATGTGGGCAGCTCATAGTGCTTGACCGTGTGGCTCTGAATAGACACCAGGCCGGAGGCGGCCACCTCTAAAAGCTGCTCGGTGTTCATGCCGTGGTATTGCCGCTCCAGCATGCTGGTGATGATGAAGAAGGTGGCTTTTACGTTGTACTTCTCCAGCAGCGGAAGCAGCTCGGTATAGTTATTCTCCCAGCCGTCGTCAAAGGTCAGGATCACAGGCTTGTCGTACTTCTCAATTTCCCGCAGGTCCTCAAACCAGATGGGGTCATAGCCGTTATCCACCAGATATTTGAGCTGCTCCTCCATGCGGGACGGGCTGACAAACAGCTCCGGCTCGGCCCAGATATAGTCGCTGACGCTGTGGTACATGAATACGGGCACCTTGTAGCCCTCGGCCAGCTCCCAGTCCCCCGCGCCGGGGGTGCAGTACAGGTGGGAATATTCCTCGTCGTCAAACAGGGAGATATCCAGCGCGTCACAGAAGGACTCCACCGGGATATAGACCTCTCCGCCGCAGGTGACGGCCCGGCCCTTCATGCCGTAGGCGATCTCGTCCCGGTACAGGATGGCGGTGTCCGGCTCCAGGCTGATCTGCTGGCCGTACCACTGGAAGGTGATGCTTCCGTCCTGTTCTTCCAGGCTCAGGTTCAGTGCGTCCGCCGCCTCGCTGAGCTTCATGTAGCTGATGTCGTTCCAGAGGAAGCCGCCGCTTTCCAGCAGCGTACCGTCCACCGTCACCGCGTCGCCCGGCGTCATTACCGGTTCCGGCGTGGGCACGGGGGTGGGTTCCGGCGTTGGGATGGGGGTAGGTTCCGGCGTGGAGACCGGCTCCTGGGCTGTTTTGCCGCAGCCGCACACAAGAAGGGCGGCGAAAAGCAGCATTATGGTCAGAAAAAGTTTTGTCCTGTTTTTCAATCTCTTTTCTCCCTGTAGTTTGATCTGCTTTGTATTGTTGTATTTTAACACTACCGTGTATTCTTGGCAAGACGAGCCAGGAAAAAAACGCTCCTCCCCGGCATAAAGTTTTATGCTGGGAGAGTGATGGAATGGCTTTGCGAAAAAAACTGATCTACAATACGGCCCTGCTGACGGGTACATCCCTTCTGATGAACTTCATCGGCATGGCCTTTCAGATCTGGCTGGTGGGCAAAATCGGCACCACGGGCATAGGGCTTTATCAGCTTGTCTGCTCGGTCACCGCCCTCAGCGCCACGGTGGCCATATCGGGCATACGTTTTGCCTGCACCCGGCTGGTCTCCGAGGAGTTGGGTCTTGAAAACAGCGCCGGGATAAGAGGGGCCATGCGCCGCTGCACGGCTTACGGCCTGTTTTTCGGCGCGGCCTCGGCGGCCATCCTCTGGTTTCTGGCGGAGCCCATCGGCTTTCTCTGGGTGGGCGACGCCAGAACCGTTCTCTCCCTTCAGCTCTCCGCCTTCAGTATGCCCTGCATCGCCCTGTGCTCCGCCTTTTCCGGCTATTTCACCGCCGTGGGCCGGGTGTGGAAGCCCGCTCTTGTCCACCTGGCAGAGCAGATGGCCGGCATCGCCCTGGTGGCGCTGTTTCTGGAAATGAGCCCTGCGGGTGACATTGAAAAGGGTTGTGCCGCCGTGACGGCGGGAAGACTCTCGGCGGATGTGCTCTCCCTGCTGCTGATGGCCGCGGTTTACGCCGCTGACCGGCGGAGCTATTATTCCGGCGACGAGGGCGGCCTGCGGCTCACCGGGCGGATGCTGCGCATCGCCCTGCCCCTGGCCGTCTCCGCCTATGCCAGAAGCGCCCTGTCCACCCTGCAGCACCTGCTGGTGCCCAAAGGCCTGAAAGCGGCAGGCTACTCCGCCGACGGGGCCCTGTCCGGCTACGGGGTCATTCAGGGCATGGTGCTGCCGGTGATCCTTTTCCCCTCCTGCATCATGTCCGCCATTGCGGAGCTGATCATCCCGGAGCTGACTGCGTCCCAGGTGCGGGGAGATCAGCCGGGGATCCGCCAGACCGTGGCTTCCCTGTTTAAAATGAGCCTGCTGTTTTCCTCGGCCGTGGCATTGTTTCTGTTCCTTTTTGCGGATATGCTGGGCTATGTGATATACAACAGCGGAGAGGCAGGATATTACATCCGTCTGCTCTCTCCGCTGGTACCGATCATGTATACCGATATGACCGTGGACGGCTGCCTGAAGGGGCTGGGGCAGCATGTGTGGAGCATGGGGATCAACATCCTGGATGCTCTGACGGGGCTGCTCCTGGTGTGGTGGCTGCTGCCGCGCTGCGCGCTGAGCGCGTACATCGGTATCATCTATTTCGGTGAGATATTCAATTTTATTCTCAGCGTGTTCCGCCTTTGGAAGACCGGCAGTTTGTCGTTTAAAGCACGCCGGTCAGCACAAGGAACAGCAGCACAAAGGTCACCAGCACAGCCAGGGCAAAGAGCATGAAGCCCACGCTGATCTTTCCCTTGCTGCTGCCGCCGGAGGAGGGCTCCACCAGCTTGGCCTTGCGCAGCGCGCCCACAACAGGCTTATACAGCAGCATGGTCAGCGCCGCGTTGATGCCGCCCTTGATCAGGTTAAAGGGCAGGAAGATGGGGATAAGCATACCGGCCACCTGCTCTCTGGGGACGCCCATGTACAGCGGGGTGATGATGTAGTTCCAGATGACCATGCAGACAGCCAGCACGCATACGCCGATGCCAAGGCCGCCCACCGCGCCCTTCTGGGTGTGGAATTTCTTGTAAATGCAGGCAGCAGGGACGGTAAAGGCGCAGGTGGAGACAATATTCATGATCATGCCATAAGGGCCGGTGGAGCTGATGGTGATCATCTCGATAAAGGAGACGATGACCGTGATAAACACGCTGGCCATGGGCCCCAGCAAAAAGCCCGCAATGGCGATCACGGCGTCCTTGGGGTCATAGCTCAGGAAGCCCGCCACATTGGGGATGATCCGGCCGATCAGCACCGCGATGAACGAGATGGCCGTAAACATGGCTACTACCGCCATATAGCGGGTGGTGATTCTCTGTTTTGACATGATGTTTTCCTCCAATAAAAAAAATTATGCCCGAAGAATGATCTTCTTCGGGCAGAAACGGCATAAAAAACAAACCTTCTCACATCCAGACTGTACTGTCGGTCCCGGAGTTGCACCGGGTCATGCCGAAGATCGGCTCGCGGACTTTACCGCCGGTCGGGAATTACACCCTGCCCTGAAGAGTTTACATCTGGAGTATAGCACTGTATTCTTGTTTTGACAAGAGGGTATTTTCATATTATACTAAATAACCAGACTGGATAATCGGATGAACAGGAAGGAGGGCTGTCATGGACAAGACCTGCTGCTTTACCGGCCACCGCCCCGCCAAGCTGCCCTGGGGCAGCGACGAGAGCGATGAACGCTGCCAGGCGCTGAAGCTGGAGCTCGCCGCAAGGCTGGAGGGGATCGTTCAGGCCGGATACAGAAACTTTATCTGCGGCATGGCGGAGGGCTGCGACATGTATTTTGCCGAGGCCGTGCTGGAATTGAGAAGCCGCTTTCCCGATATCACGCTGGAGGCCGCCATCCCCTGCGACCGGCAGGCGGACCGGTGGAATGTCGCCCAGCAGCGGCGCTATGAGCACATCATGGCAGAGAGCGATACCGTCACCTTCGTGCAGCACCAGTACAGCCCCGGCTGCATGATGCGCCGCAACCGCTATATGGTGGACCGCTCTTCCCTGCTGCTGGCCTGCTATGACGGGCAAAACGGCGGCACCATGAACACCATCCTGTACGCCCAGCGTCAGGGCTTGCAGGTCATTATTATAGATTTATAAGTGTAAAGGGTATATTTATCTGTTTTAGATAAATATACCCTTGATTTTGTCTTTAAAAGATAGTATAATACATTCAGGTAGTAAAGCAATGGAGGTATATACTATGGCGCGGGAGCGGACATATCTGTGCATAGACCTAAAGTCCTTCTACGCCTCTGTGGAGTGCGTGGAGCGGGGGCTGGACCCCATGAAGGCAAAGCTTGTGGTGGCAGACCCCAGCCGGACGGAGAAGACCATCTGCCTTGCGGTGACGCCTGCGCTGAAGGCCCTGGGCGTAAAAAACCGCTGCCGGGTGTTCCAGATCCCCAAGGGCATCGAGTACATCACCGCCCCGCCGCGGATGGCCCTGTACATCGACTATTCCGCCCGGATCTACAGCATCTACCTGAAGTACGCCGCGCCGGAGGATATCCATGTATACTCCATAGACGAGGTGTTTATTGACGCCACAGCCTATCTCCCCGCCCGGAAGATGGACGCCCGGCAGTTTGCCCTGACCATCATGGCGGATATCAAGGACACCCTGGGCATCACCGCCACCTGCGGCATCGGCAGCAACCTGTATCTGGCCAAGGTAGCCCTGGACATCATCTCCAAGCATTCTGACGACTTTATCGGCATCCTCAGCGAAGAAAGCTACCGGGAGACGCTGTGGGGCCACCGGCCCATGACGGACTTCTGGCGCATAGGTGAAGGCACGGTCCGGCGGCTGGAGCGGCTGGGCATACAGACCATGGGCGAGGTGGCCCACGCCGATGAGCGTGTGCTGTACAAGACCTTCGGCATCGACGCGGAGCTGCTCATCGACCACGCCTGGGGCCGGGAGAGCACCACCATGGCCGACATCAAAAATTATGTGCCCGAGACCCACAGTCTTACCAGCGGCCAGGTGCTGTCCTGCGGATACGGCTATGAAAAGGGCAAGATCATCGTCCGGGAGATGGCGGAATCTCTGGCCCTGGACCTGTTCGACCAGGGGCTGGTCACCAGCTCCATTAACCTTGCTCTGGGCTATTCCTTCCACTCAGGCAAGCCGCCGGTCAGCGGCAGCATCTCCACCGGGGCCGCCACCTGCTCGGTGAAAAAGATCTGCGACTGCACCGAGCTTTTGTATGACAGGATCATGGACCGGGCCGAGCCCATATACCGGCTGAGTCTGTGCTTCAACAACGTGAAGCAGGAGCAATTCTGCCAATATGACCTGTTCAGCAGCCCGGAGATGCAGGAAAAAGAGCGCAGACTTCAGCGCACGGTGCTGTCCATCAAGAAGAAATACGGCAAAAACGGCATTGTGAAGTGCATGGATCTCCAGGAGGGGGCCACCATGATGGAGCGAAACCGGCAGATCGGAGGCCATAGGGCATGAGCGGCATGAACCGGGCGGACAGGGCGAAGCAGTTTATGCCCTTCGCCGCCCTCAAAGGCTTTGAGGAGGCCATTGAAAAAGCGGGAAAAATTGTCTGTGACCGGGTGATTTTAGGCGAGGACGCCCAGGCGGAGCTGGACGCGGCCCTGCGGGAGCTGCGCCTGGGGGATCAGGTGTGCATCACCTTTTATCAGGACACGGAATATGTCAGCCCCAGCGGCCGCGTCACCGGCATAGACGGGATAAACCGGCGCATTTTCCTGTCCGGCAAGCCTATTCCCATTGACGATATCGCGGCTGTCCGCCCGAATGCCTCCCCTAACAGGGGAGGTGCCGAACGCAGTGAGGCGGAGGGGATAGCCTCCCCTGTGTAAGGGGAGGTGGGCTTGTCGGCAGTAGAAACTGCGGAGGTACCCCCCTCAGTCGGCTGTGCCGACAGCTCCCCCCAAGGGGGCGCCTTTTTACTGCGCGGCGCATAAGCCTACCCTGGAGGGGGAAAAATATTGAATAGTGAATAGTGAAGAAGTGAGGAGGCCGCAAAGCGGCCGGATTTTTATTTGTCGCCGCAGGCGACACCACACCTATTCACTTTTCACTATTACCTCTTACTTTGACTTCTCCCCCTAATGTAAACGATGATTAAATCGGCAAGAGCGGATCGCGAGAAAATTTGCGTTCTGATGATGACACTTTTTTGCAGAAATACTTTGTGTATTGCAAGAAAAAGTGACGAAATCAGGGCGCAAATTTTCCGCGAGACGCCGCAGGCGATTTATTCAGCGTTTACTAATGGGGAGCCTTTACGCAGGCCGCCATACAGCATGGACAAAGGAACAATGACACCATAAAAATTGGGCGGTCCCTTACAGGACCGCCCATTAACTTTATTGTTTTCCGATGCTGCCGTATCAGCAGCCGCAGCCACAGCCGCAGCCGCCCTCATCGTCGCCGCAGCCGCCACCGCAGCCACCGCCACAACCGCCGCAGCCGCCTCCGCAGGCGCCCGCGTCGTCGAAAACGGGCAGCTGCCCGGTGATCAGCAGATCGGCGGCGGTGTCCGCGTCGCCGCAGTAGCCCGCCACGGGGATAATGCCGTAAGTGAGCAGCAGCGCCCGGGCCTCAGCGCCCATGTTGCCGCAGATCACCGCGTCCACACCTTGTTCCCGCATCAGATCGGCCATGGCCTGGTGGCCGTGCCGGTCAGAGCAGTCCACCAGGACCTTTGTTACCTGGTTCACGTCAGCCTGCTCGTAGTCATAAATGGCAAAGGTCTCGCAGTGGCCGAAGTGTTCGTAAATTTCTCCGTCCTTGTAGGTCACAGCAATTTTCATGTTTCAAATACCTTTCTCTATATAGTCCGCAAGCGCGGCGATATGCTCTCCGCTGACAGATTCCACCTCGCCGGCGTCCACCATGGCGGCGATGACCGGGTCGATGGGCAGCCGTGCGGTGTGTTCAATGCCAAATTCTCTGGCGATCTGTTCCACCTTGCTCTCGCCGAAGATGGCGTGCTCCTTGCCGCAGTCCGGGCACTTGAAGTAGGACATGTTCTCCACCAGGCCCAGCACCGGCACGTTCATCATATTGGCCATGTTCACGGCCTTGGCCACGATCATGCCCACCAGGTCCTGGGGGGTGGTGACGATAACCACGCCGTCGATGGGCAGGGACTGGAACACCGTCAGGGGCACATCGCCGGTTCCGGGAGGCAGGTCCACAAACATGTAGTCCACATCCGTCCACAGCACGTCGGTCCAGAACTGGGTCACGGCCCCGGCGATCACCGGGCCGCGCCAGACCACTGGCTCCGTCTCGTTCTCCAGGATCAGGTTGATGGACATCAGCTGCAGCCCCGTGTGGGTGGTGACGGGCAGCAGATACTCCTGGGTGCCTCTGGCGTGTTCGGTGACGCCGAAGGACTTGGGGATGGAGGGGCCGGTGATATCCGCGTCCAGCACGGCGGCGTTATAGCCCCGGCGCTGCATCTCGCTGGCCAGGAGGCTTGTGACCAGGGACTTGCCCACGCCGCCCTTGCCGCTGACTACGGCGATGACCTTCTTCACCGAGGAGCCCTCATGCAGGCTCTTGCGGAAATCTTCCACCCGGGAGGCGCAGTTTTCGCCGCAGGTGGAGCAATCGTGCGTACATTCGCTCATTGAAAATACCTCTTTAAATAATATTGATAAGGATATTATACCCCAATTATAGAAATAGTCAATTTCTCATTTTCCGCAGGGCTTTGATCAGGTACATGGCGGCAAAACCGGTGAAAAGGCCGGTAATGATGCCGGAAGCGGCCAGGGCCGGAGCGTAGACAAAGACCCCGGGGGTCTGCACCACCAGGGCGCAGGCCAGAAGCTGCCCCGCGTTGTGGCACACGGCGGAGATGGCGCTGGTGAGCCAGAGTCGGTTTTCCGGGATGATCCCCACCAGCAGGCACATGGCGATATAGGCCAGAAGTCCGCCTGCCGCGCTGTAAATGATGGTGGAGGGGTTTCCGGCAAACATGGCGCCCATAATGATCCGCAGGAACAGCACCACGCCGGCCTCCTTCCGGCCTAAAAGCACCATGGCCGTCAAGGTGATGATGTTGGCCAGGCCCAGCTTGACCCCGGGGATGGGCACCGGGGCGGGAATCTGGGCCTCGATGACAAAGATGGTCAGGGCCATGGCGGTGAGCAGGGCCATAAAGGCCAGTTTTTTTGTTTTAGGCATCGATATCGCTGCCTCCTATCTGAATTACGAGCCGGTGGGGCATGCAGATGATGGAAAGTCCCCCGCCGGTCAGCTTCCCCTGCTTAACACACACATGGTCCGGGCAGTCCGCGTCGATGACGGATATGGCCCCAGGCTCCACAAGGATGGTGTTGTGTCCGTATTCGGTGTCGATATGGATCTCATAGCTCTCTTCCACTTTCGACAGGTCGATTTTATCCCGGACCTGCCCGTCGACCTTGATCACGGCCACGGACCCGGTGTCCGCGTTTTTGATGAGCCAGAAGCCTCCCGCGCAGAGCAGCACCACCGCCAGGAGGAGGATTAAAATATGTTTTGTTTTCATTTTTCTGAAATTGGCAAATTTCCCTTCTGCCCGAAAACTTGCAACAACGATCATCGTACACGGGCCGCCACATAGGGCGTCCCCTACATCGTCTGAAGAAGCTCACGGCGCTCCGTTTCCGCTTTCGGCGAAAACTCCGCTCTGTTCCCTCCTTCCTCCTCTCCGATTTGAAGCCCCCAGGGGCGCTTCTCTTGCCGCTGCGCGGCAATTCACCTCCCCCATTTCATTGGGCTTCAAATCGGTATTTTATGGAGGGCCGTAGGGGCGGCCCTGCGTGGCCGCCCGCTGTTACCGCGTCCGCGGCGCTGCTGTGCGTACAATTTATTAATACTTATTAATATATTAGTTTACTCGCGGTCTGTTGTCAATATCGGTCTTTGATGTTATAATATCCTGAGTTTTATTTGAAAAAAGGAGGTGGTATCCCCATGGACGCCTTTTTGGAAACCAGCATGACGGCCTCAAAAACTGTACTCATTATTCTCTCCGTCTGCATCCTCGTCCGCTGCATCCGCTCCATGCTCAGCGAGCGCTATGAATCGGAGGTCTGGGCCTATATCCGTATGGGCCGGGAGATGCTGCCCGTAAACCACTGGGAAAACATCATCGGCCGCTCCCGGGGGGCGGACATCCGGGTGAATGAGCCCGGCGTGGGCCGGGTCCACGCGGTTTTAAAGCGCAGCGACCGGGGCATCTGGACCATATACGATGTGTTCTCCAAGGGCGGCGTCTGGGTCAACGGCACCAAGGTAGGCAGCCGGGGCATCAATCTGGAGACCGGCGATGTTATCAACCTGGCCGGCACCTGCGTCCGTTTTCAGGACATCACCACCGAAAAGCGGGAAAAGTTAGAGTCTGCCCGCACCAGCGCGGGCAAGCGGGTCTCCCCTTTTATGACCCTTTTTGAGCTGACGGTGTTTCAGCTCTTCCTGCTGCTGCAGCACGCCATATCCGCCCACGCAAACCACCTGCCCAACATCGTGCTGGGCTTTGTGCTGCTCATCATTCTGGAGTGGACCTGTTATAACGCCATGCGTCTCATGTCCCGCTCCGGCTTTGAGGCGGAGACTCTGGCCTTTTATCTCACCACCCTGGGCATGTCCGTGACGGCCAGCTCCACCCCGGAGGATATGTTCAAGCAGATTTTGCTGACCATTGCGTCGGTACTGCTGTTTCTTCTCTGCGGCGCCTGGCTGCGGAATTTAAAGCGCACCGCTATCATGCGCGACCCCATCGCCGTGCTGGCTCTGCTGCTGCTGGCGGTGAACGTGCTGGCCAGCGACGCGGTGTTCGGCGCCCGGAACTGGCTGGAGCTGGGGGGCTACTCCTTCCAGCCCTCGGAGTTGGTCAAGGTGGCCTACATCTATGTGGGCGCCTCCACCCTGGACCGGCTCTACCGCAAGCGAAACCTGTTCGGCTTCATCGCCTTCTCGGCGGTTTGCGTCATGGCCCTGGCCCTGATTGGGGACTTCGGCTCGGCGCTGGTCTTTTTTGTCAGCTTCCTGGTCATCTCCTTCATGCGCTCCGGCTCCATCGCCACGGTGTTTCTGGCGGTGACGGGGGCGGGTCTGGCGGGCTTTCTGGCCATCAGCGTCAAGCCTTACATCGCCCAGCGCTTCGCCTCCTGGGGCCATGTGTGGGAGGATGTGTACGGCGCGGGCTTCCAGCAGACCCGGGCCATGTCCGCCGCCGCCTCCGGCGGCCTCTTCGGCAAGGGCGCGGGCAGCGGCTGGCTGAAGGACATTTTCGCTGCCAATACGGACATGGTTTTTGCCGTCATCTGCGAGGAGCAGGGGCTGATCATCGCCATTTGCATGGTGCTTGCCGTGCTGACCCTGGCCTTTTTCGCCGTCCGCTCCGCCCGCCACGGCCGCTCGGCCTATTATTCCATCGCCGCCTGCGCCGCCATGAGTATGCTCATGGTGCAGATGGGGCTGAACGTGTTCGGCTCTCTGGACATTCTGCCCTTCACCGGCGTGACCTTCCCCTTTGTCTCCCGGGGCGGCTCCTCCCTGCTCAGCTGCTGGATGCTGCTGGCCTTCGTCAAGGGGGCGGACACCCGGCGGGATGCCAGCTTTGTGGTTCGTTCCGTGCGGAAAATTGAAGAGTACCATGTGGGCTATGACGCTGAGACTGACGATTATGACTACGACAGCGATGGCACGGAGGAGGATGAACCATGAAGAAAATCACCAACCGGGCCGTCTCCGTGCTGCTGATCGCGGCGCTGATCATCGCGGGCATGGTGGTCTATGTGCTGCGCTATGTGGATGACGGCAGGGACTGGGCTTTGTATTTTGCCCGGGCCAACTCTGGCTCCACCGGCGTAATGACCGACCGGAACGGCGCCCTTCTGGCCGCCTTTGACGCCACCACCAACGCCTATTCCGACGATGAACTGACGCGGATCTCCTGTTATCACGTCACTGGGGACTACTGGGGCCGCACCGGCACCGGGGCTCTGACCTGCTTCTGGGACGAGCTGCACGATTTCAGTCTGCTCACCGGCACCACCCGCTCTGAATCCGTCAATCTCTGGCTGAATATTGACGCGGAGCTGAACAAGGTGGCCTATCAGGCCCTGAATGGGCGAAAGGGCGCGGTGCTGTTGTGCGATTACCGCACCGGGGAGCTGCTGTGCATGGTCTCCGGCCCCTCCATAGACCCGCTGGACGCGGACGCGGAGCCGCCCGAGGGGGCCTATATCAACCGCTGCCTGTCGGCGGCGTTCACGCCCGGCTCCGTGTTCAAGCTGATCACCGCCGCCGCGGCCATTGAGAACATTTCAAACATTTATGACCGTACCTTCTACTGTGAGGGCGTGTATGAGATCGCGGGGGTGCCCATCAAGTGCTCCGGCGTACACTATACCCAGACCTTTGAGCAGGCCCTGGCCAACTCCTGCAACGTGGCCTTCGCCCAGATCGCGGTGATGCTGGGGCAGGACACCATGGTGGAGTATGTGAAGAAATACGGTTTTCTGGACAGTCACAGTCTGGACGGCATCCCCACCGCCGCGGGCAGCTATCCCCAGGAATTTGTGGGCGATCCGGAGCTGGGCTGGTCCGGCATCGGCCAGTCCACGGATCTGGTCTGCCCCTACTCCATGCTGCGCTTTGTCTCCGCCGTGGGCAACGGCGGCAAGCTCTGCGAGCCCAAGCTCATCAACGACGGCAAGGCCGCGAAAACGGTCAGCTTCATGAAGGCCGACACGGCGGAACAGCTGGCCTCCATGATGAGCTACAATGTGGCCGCCCACTACGGCGGGGAGAGCAATTTCCCGGGGCTGAAGCTCTGCGCCAAAACCGGCACGGCGGAGCTGGGCGACGGCACCAGCCACGCCTGGTTCGCGGGCTTTCTGCAGGATGAGGCACACCCCTTCGCCTTTGTGGTGATGATCGAGCAGGGCGGCGGAGGCCTGAGCGCCGCCGGCAGCCTGGCCAATACCCTGCTCCAGGCCGCGGTGGGACGGTAGATTTCCCTGTCATCCTGAACCACGCAGCGGGCGATTCGTGAATCGCCCCTACAATTTCCCTGAAGCAGCCTTCGTAGGGGCGCTTCACGAAGCGCCCGCACCCAGAAATCGTTTGCGAGGACGAGAGAACGACATGATAGATATTTCAGTAAACTCACTGGTAAAATCCTTTGAGCTTGGCAAAAACATATTGGACGGCCTGTCCTTCACCATCGATTCCGGTGAGCGGGTGGGCATACTGGGCCACAACGGCTGCGGCAAGACCACCCTCTTCCGCATTCTCACCGGCGAGCTTCCCTGCGACGAGGGCGAGGTCATGATCGCCCCCTCCAAGCGGATCGGCCTGATCTCCCAGATCCCGGTCTATCCGGAGGGCTGGACCACCGAGGACGTGCTGAAGGACGCCCACCGCCGTCTCTACGCCATCAGCGACCGGATGGACGAGCTGACGCTGATGATGGAGACGGACCAGTCCCCTGCCCTGCTGCGGGAGTACGACCGCTTGAGCGATGATTTCCGCCGTCTGGGCGGCTATGAGATGGAGGCGGAGCGAAACCGGGTGGCAAACGGCCTGGACATCCCCGCCGCCATGCGCTTGCAGCCCTTTGACTCCCTGTCCGGCGGGGAAAAGACCCGGGTGAACCTGGCCCGGCTGATTTTGGAGGACACGGACATTCTGCTGCTGGACGAGCCCACCAACCATCTGGACCTGCACGCCACGGAGTGGCTGGAGGACTATCTGCTCCGGTTCAAGGGCACGGTGCTGGCCATCAGCCACGACCGCTATTTTCTGGACAAGGTGGTCCAGCGCAGCATTGAGATCAATGAGGGCAAAGCGGAGCTTTACAGCGGAAATTACAGCTTTTATGTGCAGGAGCGGCAGCGCCGCTTTGACGAGAAGCTGAAAAAATACGAAAAAGACCAGGCCAAGATCGAGCAGCTGACCCGGGCAGCGGAGCAGATGCACCTCTGGGCCTTTATGGGCAACGACAAGCTGCATAAGCGGGCCTTTTCCATGGAAAAGCGCATTGAGAAGCTGCAAAAGAGCGAGAAGCCCACGGAACAGAAGAAGCTGAACGTGAAGTTCAAGCAGCGGGAATTTAACGGCGACGAGGCCCTGGTCATTGAGGATGTGTCCAAGTCCTTCGGGGAGCGGAGGCTTTTTGATTCTCTGTCCCTCTCCGTCACCGGCGGGGAGCGCATCGCCCTTATCGGCGACAACGGCACCGGAAAATCCACCCTGTTAAAGCTCATCATGGGCCAGGAGACGCCGGACACCGGCTATCTCTACCGGGGCCCGGCAGTGCGCACCGCCTACCTGCCCCAGATCGTCACCTTCTCCGTGGACAGCCGCAGCGCGCTGGACACCATGCTTTATGACTGCCGCTGCCAGCCCCAGGAGGCACGGGACCGGCTGGCCGCCTTCGGTTTCCGGGGTGAGGATGTGTTCACGCCCGTGGGCGCCCTCTCCGGCGGTGAGCGGAGCCGTCTCCGCCTGTGTATGCTCATGGGCGGGGACATCAACCTGCTGATTCTGGACGAGCCCACCAACCACCTGGACATTGCCAGCCGGGAGTGGATGGAGGACGCCCTGTCCGACTACGAGCAGACCCTTCTTTTTGTCTCCCACGACCGCTATTTTATTGAGAAATTCGCCACCCGCATCTGGTCCCTGGAAAACGGGCAGATCACCGATTACCGGGGCGGCTACAGGGACTTCTGCCAGTGGCGGGAGCGCCAGACCGTATTCACCCAGAACGAGAAGGCCCGGGAGAAGAAGGAAAAGAAGGACAACAAAAAAGAACGGCCGGCAAACAACGACCGGGCCATCGCCAAGCTGGAAAAAGAGATCACCCGGCTGGAGGAGAAGCTCCGTCAGCTGGACGCCCAGGCGGAGGAAAACGCCGCCGATTATCAAAAGCTGATGGAGATCGAAGAGCAGCGCGGCCCTCTGGACGAGGAGCTGCTGGGGCTGTATGAAAAATGGGAGGAGCTGAACGGATGAGCAAACTGAAACTGATCCCCGTCTGGGGCTGGGCCACGGCCATACTGCTGGTGGCGGCGCTGATCTTCCGCTTTGCCCTGCGGGGTTATTCCTACATTGCCCACACACTGACCTTTATCGCGGCGCTGATCCTGCTGCACCATTTCCTGCCCCGTCTCTGGTGGCGGGTCCTGGTGGTGCTGGTATGTATCGGTTTTGTGTATTTTATCATTGTGGAGATCCCCATCATCAAAAACGCCCGCACGGACGCTGACGCGGAGCGGCCCTATCTGGTGGTGCTGGGGGCGGCAGTCCACGGGGACGACGCTTCCCTTTCCCTGGTCCACCGGCTGCGCGGGGTGCTGGACTACATGGAGCAGTACCCGGAGAGCGTCGCCATCGTCAGCGGCGGCCAGGGCAAGGGCGAGAACATGACCGAGGCCCAGTGTATGTTTGACTGGCTCACGGCCCACGGCATTGACGAAAACCGGATCATCATGGAGGACAAGGCCACCTCCACGGCGGAAAATCTGGAATTTTCCTTTGACATTATCCGCTCTCTCGGTGTGGAGCCCGACGGAAACACCGCCATTTTGTCCAGCCCCTATCACCTGTTCCGGGCAAAGTCCATGGCCAAGTCCATGGGTGTAAACGCCGCCGGTGTGGCGGGGCATTGGGATTACCCGGTGCTGACCATCAATTACTTTATCCGTGAGGCCTTCGGCGTCACCCACATGTGGGCCTTCGGATGGTAGCGTCAGAAGAAGCTCGCGCCGACTCTTCTCGGCATCCCCCTCATCCGGCCCTTCGGGCCACCTTCCCCTCGAGGGGAAGG
>SAMEA3663248__coassemble_245_pt1 | contig 19903 bp, 18 predicted proteins | sample SAMEA3663248__metabat2_low_PE_036 | metagenome-assembled genome bin SAMEA3663248 (sample SAMEA3663248) | pig gut metagenome | biome: pig gut; feature: pig-associated habitat; material: faeces | place: China | collected 2013 | reverse complement strand
TTCTCACTTCATGTTTCATGTACTTTTCATTTTGTCGAATTATTCAGCGTTTACTCAAGGGGAAGCCCGGCTTTGCCGTCATCCTGATGAGCGAAGCGACGAAGGATCCCGTAAACAGAAGCAAAACGCCTCTGAATACGGGATCCTTCATTTTATTTCGGATGGCCGCAAAGACAAAAAGGTTCAGAACTTCTCGTCAAACTTATAGTTGATGTCCTCTTTGAAGCTGATCTTGGTCTCCTTCCCGGCGGAGAGGCGGGAGATGGCGGGGATATGCTTCACAATAACAGCAAGGCCGGTAAAGATGCAGAGGAGCATGGCGAGCCTGTCGTCAACCAGCAGCAGCGCACCGGCGATCATGGTTGCGGCCCCGGCCAGCACGGCGAGAGACATATAGCGGTTAAACCAGATGAGAGCCAGCACAATGACCAGAATGGTCAGGCCCATGGAGAAATACACGCAGAAGGCCGTCACGATCAGCGCCATAATGCCGTGGCTGCCGTGCAGGTCATACAGGGCGGGATAGACCCTGCCCATCACCAGGCAGAAGCCCGCAAAGGCCCGGCCCACAACGGCGTGGTCCTTCAGACCGAAGAGCCAGCCGGCGATGAGGATGGGCAGCAGGTCGATCAGCAGCTCCACCAGCAGCAGCTTGATGGCACCCTTTACGCCGTAGATCCGGCGGAAGTTGGACAGGGCGGCGCTGCCGGTGCCCAGCCTGCGCAGATCGGCGTGGAAGACCAGGTTGGAGGCGACGATGGAACTGTTCAGGTTCCCCATGGCGTAGGCAAAAACCGCCGTCAGTATTGTCAGTACCCAGTAGATCATTCCTTGTCGCCTTTCTGTCTGATGACAATGCGGATGGGCGTGCCCTCCAGGCCGAACACGGCCCGGATCTGGTTTTCGATATAGCGCTGGTAGGAGAAGTGGAACAGCTCCCGGGAGTTGCAGAAAATCACAAAGTTGGGCGGCTTGATGCCGGTCTGGGTCATGTAGTAGATCTTCAGGCGGCGGCCCTTGTCCGTGGGGGGCTGCACTCTGGCCTGGGCGTCGGCCAAAACGTTATTGAGCATACCGGTGGAGATGCGCATATTGCTCTGGTCGTTGACAAAGTTGATGAGCTCAAAGATGCGCTCGGTGCGCTGGCCGGTCAGGGCGGAGATGAAGAGGATGGGCGCGTAGCTCATAAAGCTCAGATCCCGCATGATGTCCTTGCGCATTTTCTCCATGGTGCCGGTCTCTTTTTCCACCAGGTCCCATTTGTTTACCACCACGATGCTGGCCTTTCCCGCCTCGTGGGCCAGACCGGCGATCTTGGTGTCCTGCTCGGTGACGCCGTCTCGGGCGTCGATCATGATGAGGCACACATCCGCCCGCTCAATGGCCAGCTGGGCGCGCATGACGGAGAACTTCTCCACCCGCTCGTCCACCTTGGACTTGCGGCGGATGCCCGCCGTGTCGATGAGCATATAGCGGCCGTACTGGTTTTCATACAGGGTGTCCACCGCGTCCCGGGTGGTGCCAGCCACGTTGCTGACAATGACCCGCTTTTCGCCCAGAATGTGGTTGATGAGAGAGGATTTGCCCACATTGGGCTTGCCGATGACGGCCACCTTGATGCAGTCGTCCTCTTCCTCCCCCTCGTCCTCCTCCGGGAAGTACTTCAGGCACTCGTCCAGCAGGTCGCCGGTGCCGTGGCCGTGTACGGCGGAGACGGGGATCGGGTCTCCCAGACCCAGGGAGTAAAATTCATATACGGCGGGGTCGGTGGCTCCCGTGGAGTCGGCCTTGTTCACCGCCAGCACCACGGGCTTGCGGGAACGGAGCAGCATGTTGGCCACATCCTTGTCCGCGGCGGTGACGCCGGTGCGGATATCCGTGACCAGAACGATCACGGTGGCGGAGTCGATGGCGATCTGGGCCTGCTCCCGCATGAAGAGCAAAATCTCGCTGTCGGTGCTGGGCTCAATGCCGCCGGTGTCCACCATGTCAAATTTTCTGCCGCACCACTCGCACTCGGCATAGAGCCGGTCGCGGGTGACGCCGGGGGTGTCCTCAACGATGGAGAGCCGCTGTCCCACCAGGCGGTTGAAAAGCATGGACTTTCCCACATTGGGGCGGCCTACGATAGCAACAAGAGGTCTTGACAACTGTATCCCCCTCCCTTTCAATTCTGATTATATTTATAGTATTCTTCTGTTGGCTCCGCGCGCACGGGGAGCCTGATTTCCGGAAGCTCGCCCGCCATGGCGTCCCACAGGGCAAAGCCGTCCTGTTCGATGGGGTAGATGGGCACGCCCAGTTCTTTACTGGCCTGCTCCAGGGTCACATCGTCCAGAAAGTCCATTTCCTCCCGGCGGAGCATGTTCTGGGAGATGAGCAGGCGCTCGCCCAGCTCTCTGCCCTTGAGCTGACGGATCAGGTCCTGGCCGGTGATCAGCCCTGTCACATTGATGCTGCGGCCGAAAAAGTCGTTTTCAATGGCGTAGACCTGCCCTTTTATTGTGCCGTATTTTTCTTTTGCCATACCCAGCAGCTTTTCAAAATACGGGGCCGCGGAAACGCCGGTGGCGATGGAGAAGGGCAGGCCGTCCGGCTCGTCGGACAGCATCAGGGCGGAGCGAAACTCCGTCTCCAAAAGCCTTATCATGCCCACGCCGTTTTCCAGCTGGGTGTGCTCCTCGTAAAACTCGTCCGGGGGCAGCTCCCGCTCCGCCTTGATGTACAGCTCGTCCCCACAGAAGAAGATGCGGGTGCCGTGGCGCTTCAGGCACTCATCCCCGAAGGCGGTGACCATGTCGATGGTCTCCGCCGCCAGCTCCTTTGTATAAGGCGTCAGCGGATACAGACCCTCCCGGAACCTGGTCAGGCCCACCGGGACGATGGAGACGCTGTGTACCCCGGGGTACATCTCCTCCAGATCCCGCATGGAGCGCAGAAGCTCCTCCCCGTCGTTCAGGCCGGGGCAGCAGACGATCTGGCAATTCATCACGATCCCCGCCGCCGCAAAACGGCGCATGGTCTCGATGCTCTCCCCCGCTCTGGGGTTTTGGAGCATTTTACAGCGCAGCGCCGGGTTGGTGGTGTGAACGGAGACGTTGATGGGGCTGATGTGCAGGGAAATGATCCGCTCGATCTCCCGTTTTGAAAGATTAGTCAGGGTGATATAATTCCCCAACAGGAAGCTGAGACGGGCGTCGTCGTCCTTGAAGTACATGGTCCGGCGCATGCCCTTGGGCAGCTGGTCAATAAAGCAGAACACGCAGTTGTTGGCGCAGGAGCGGGGCGTGTCCATCAGGTAGCTTTCAAACTCCAGCCCCAGGTCTCCGCCCTCGCTTTTTCGGACAGCGACTTCATACTCGCTGCCGTCCGGCCGGCGCAGCAGCACCTTCAGGCGGCTGTCGTAGGCGAAGAACTTGTAGTCCAGCACATCAATGATTTTATTGCCGTTTATCGCAATGACCGCGTCGCCCACATGGGCCTTCCGGTGCAGGGGGCTGCCGCGGTCGACGGATTTGATGATATTTTCCATACTCTTCATAAATAGCAAAAGGAAGAAAGGCCGACGCCTTTCTTCCTCAAGCTTTTTTTACTTGCTCTCTTCAACCTGGATGACCGCACGGCCCTTGTACTGACCGCAAGCCTTGCAGGCGCGATGAGGCATAACGAAGGCTCCGCAGTTGGGGCACTTGACGATGCCGGGGGCTTCGAGCTTCCAGGTAGAAGAACGTCTCTTATCACGTCTCTGTCTTGATACTTTTCCTTTTGGGACTGCCATGTTGACACCTCCTGATATCAGCTGTTCTGAGCAGCTTATTTTAATCTTTATCCAAAAGCTGCTCAAGCACAGCAAATCTTGGATCAATTTCTTTCCGGCACCCGCAGGGGCCCAGATTAAGGTTTTTGCCGCACCGGGAACACAGGCCCTTGCAGTCCTCTCGGCAGAGGAACTTGGTCTCCATGTCCAGGATGAAGCAGGTGGACAAAATCTCGTCCAGGTCGATCTCGTCCCCATCCAGAAGGAACAGCTCCGGGTTTTCCCCGTCATCGTCCTCTTCCGCGATGGTGGCGTGAAGGGCTGTGGTCTTGGTGCTGTCAAACTCCGTACCGCAGCGGTCGCAGATACAGCGCATGTCCGCGCTGATCTCCCCGCTCAGGTTCAGCACGCCGGCCTCGTTATACACCCGGCCAACGGCGTGGGGCTTGGACACATACGCCTTTACCGCCGGGAAATCCAGATTCTCCGTATCCAGCTCACATTCGAAGGGGATGGAGCCGCCCGGTATTTCAATGATCTCTCTTAAGTTAAGCCGCATATCGCACCTCGCAAAGTCACGACCGGAGGGCATACCCTCAACACAGTCGCCCTGATATTATAGATTACTTGTCAAGTCTTGTCAACAGAAATTTTATAGTGTATAATCCAAAAAAACAAAGAATAAAAACCAATTTTTTTATGAAAGGTTCTCCTGTCAAGCCATGAAGGAACTGACCGTCAGGCAAAACGACGCCGGGCAGAGGCTGGACCGCTTTGTGGGCAAAGCTGTGCCGCTGCTGCCGGAGTCTCTTTTGCAGAAATATATCCGCCTTAAGCGCATCAAGCTCAACGGCAAGGGCGCGAAAAGGGACACCCGCCTGAAGGTGGGCGATACCTTACAATTATACATCAACGACGAGTTCTTTGAAAAGCCCCGGGAAGAAAATTCCTATCTGAAGGTGGGCACACCCCGGCTGGACATTGTCTATGAGGACGAAAACATCCTCCTTGTGGACAAAAAGCCCGGCGTACTGTGCCACAGCGCCGGAGTCTGGGACTACAACACCCTGATCGCCAATATTCAGGCCTACATGGCCCAGAAGGGCGAGTGGCGACCCAAAGAGGAAAATTCCTTTGCCCCCGCCCTGTGCAACCGTATCGACCGGAACACCGGCGGCATCGTCATCGCCGCGAAAAACGCGGAGGCTCTGCGCATCCTCAACGACAAGATCCGGGACCGGGAGATCGAAAAATACTATCTCTGCGCTGTTTCGGGCCGCCCCAAGCCCCCTTCCGGCCGGCTGGAGAATTATCTCTTCAAGGACGCGGGCAAGAACCAGGTCTATGTAAAAAACCGCCCCGAACCCGGCACAAAGACCGCCGTCACCGAATACCGTGTACTGTGCTCCAAAGGGCCCCTGTCCCTGGTGGAGTGTCACCTGCTCACGGGCCGCACCCACCAGATCAGGGTGCAGATGGCCCACGCCGGCTGGCCCCTTTTGGGGGACGGGAAATACGGCCGTGAGCGCTTCAACCGGGATTTCGGCGAGAAGGGCCAGGCCCTGTACTCCTATAAGCTCTGTTTTTCCTTTCCTACCGACGCGGGGGTCCTGGAATATCTGCGGGGCAGGGAATTTACCGTGAAGCGTGTGGACTTCGCGGAAAAATATTTTGATATAGAAAGTCTGGAATTGCTATGATCAAGCTCTTGACAAAACTTTTCATCAAAGACCACGAAAACGTCACCAATGCCGCCGTCCGCCGGGCCTACGGGACCATGTGCAGCCTGTACGGGATCTTCCTGAACCTGCTGCTTTTCGCCGGCAAGTATTTCGCCGGGGTTATCTCCGGCTCCGTGGCCATTACGGCGGACGCCTTCAACAACCTGTCCGACGCGGGTTCCTCCATCATCACCCTGCTGGGCTTTGCCATTGCCGGGAAAAAGCCCGATCCGGACCACCCCTTCGGCCACGGCCGGGCCGAGTATCTGGCCGGCCTTGTGCTGTCGGCCGTCATCATCCTGATGGGCTTTGAGCTGGTCAAAAGCTCCTTTGAAAAGATCCTCCACCCGGAGCCCATAAGCAGCGGCCTGCTCCCCGCCATCATTCTGGTGTGCAGCATCCTGGTGAAGTTCTACATGTGCCTGTATAACCGCTCCGTGGGCAAGAAGATCAATTCCGCCGCTATGCAGGCCACCGCCACCGACTCTCTCTCCGACTCTGTGGCCACCACGGTGGTTCTGCTGTCCATGGGCGTCTCTTATTTCTTCCATGTGAACATCGACGGCTACGCCGGTCTGCTGGTGGCCGTGTTCATCCTCTACGCGGGCTTTAACGCCGCGAAAGATACCGTGTCTCCCCTGCTGGGTCAGGCTCCCGACCCGGAGTTTGTGCAGCAGGTGGCGGATATCGTCACCGCCCACCCTGAGGTAGTGGGCATCCACGACCTGGTGGTCCATGACTACGGCCCCGGCCGGGTGATGGTCTCCCTCCACGCCGAGGTCCGCGGCGACGGCAACATCTTCGACCTGCACGACGCCATCGACACGGCGGAGACCGAGCTGAAAGAGCAACTGGGCTGCATCGCCACCATACATATGGACCCCATTGAGGCCGACAATACCGAAATCCGCCAGATGCGCGCCGCCGTGGCGGAAAAGCTGAAGGAGCTGGACGATGTGATCAGCATCCACGATTTCCGCATGGTCCCCGGCCCCACACATACCAACCTAATCTTTGACGCGGTGGTCCCTGCCGACTATAAGAAAAGTGACGAGGAGCTGGCTGCCTCTATCCGCCAGCAGATCCACCAGACCTGGCCTGACCGCTACGCGGTGGTCAGCATTGACCATTCCTACATTTAATAAATCATTTTCGGGAGATCATCTATGCTTACAGTAAACGACCTTTCCATGCAGTTCGGCTCCTCTGTGCTGTTCAGCCGGGTGGACCTGCAGTTCACCGCCGGCAACTGCTACGGCATCATCGGCGCCAACGGCGCGGGGAAATCCACCTTCATCAAGATCCTCTCCGGCGAGCTGGAGCCCACTTCCGGCAGTGTGGTGCTGGACCCCAAACGGCGCATGTCCGTTTTGAAGCAGAACCAGAACATGTACGACGCCTTTTCCGTTATGGACACGGTCATCATGGGCAACCAGCGGCTCTACGACTGCGGCAAGGAGAAGGACGCCATCTATGACAAGCCGGACTTCACCGACGAGGACGGCATCCGGGCCGCGGAGCTGGAGGAGGAATTTGCGGAGCTGGGCGGCTGGGAGGCCGAGTCTGACGCGGGCCGCATTCTCCAGGGCCTGGGTGTGGACGTAAGCCTGCACCAGAGCCTGATGTCGGAGATCGACCCCCGGCTCAAGGTGAAGGTGCTGCTGGCCCAGGCGCTCTTCGGCCACCCTGACGTGATACTGCTGGACGAGCCCACCAACAACCTGGACCTGGCCAGCGTGGTCTGGCTGGAGGATTTCCTGATGGATTACGAGGGCACCGTCCTTGTGGTCAGCCATGACCGCTATTTCCTCAACAACGTCTGCACCCACATCGTGGACATCGACTACGGCAAGATCAAGATGTATGTGGGCAACTACGATTTCTGGTATGAGTCCAGCCAGCTCATTCAGAAGCTGGTCCGGGACCAGAACAAGAAGGCCGAGCAGAAGATCCAGGAGCTGCAGACCTTTATCGCCCGCTTTTCCGCCAACAAGTCCAAGTCCCGTCAGGCCACTTCCCGCCGCAAGCTGCTGGACAAGATCACCGTGGAGGAGCTGCCCGCCTCCAGCCGCCGCTACCCCTGGGTGGGCTTCAAGGCGGACCGGGAACCAGGCAAGGACCGGCTTTTCGTCACCGATATCAGCAAGACCGTGGACGGCGTAAAACTGCTGGACCGGGTGAACTTCACCGTAGGCCGGGAGGACAAGATCGCCATTGTGGGCAAAAACGAGCTTGCCGTCACCATGCTCTATAAGATCCTCATGGGCGAGGAGGAGCCGGATACCGGCAGCGTCAAATGGGGCGCTTCCATCACCACGGCCTATTTCCCCAAGGATCTGAACCCCTATTTCGACAACTGCGACCTGGACCTGATCGACTGGATGCGCCAGTTTTCCGAGGACAAGCGGGAGAGCTACCTGCGCACCTTCCTGGGGCGTATGCTCTTCTCCGGGGACGATGTGTACAAGCCGGTAAAGGTCCTGTCCGGCGGGGAAAAGGGGCGCTGTATGCTGAGCAAAATGATGCTCTCCGGCGCAAACTTCCTGGTCTTTGACCAGCCCACCAACCACCTGGATCTGGAGAGCATCGCCGCGCTGAATAACGGCATGGAGGCCTTCAGGCACAACATCATCTTCTCCTGCCACGACCACCAGCTGACCCAGACCGTGGCCAACCGCATCATTGAGATCACTGATACCGGCATCATCGACCGCATGTGCAGCTACGACGAGTACATGAACATCAGCGGCCTTGAACAACAGCAGCGCTGAACCGAACAGCTTCTCGCAAGGGGCGTCCATAGGGGACGGCCCTTGTTTTCTTGCGCTTTGGGGCAAAGCGTGGTATATATAAGGAAAAGGAGCGATACTGATGACCGAAAAGCTTTATTATACCGACAGCCACATCCATGAATTTTCCGCCCGGGTCCTCTCCTGCGAGAAGGCCAAAAAGGGCTTTGCCGTTGTTCTGGACAAAACCGCCTTTTTCCCCGAGGGAGGCGGGCAGCCGGCGGACACCGGCTCGATCGGCCCCGCCGCCGTCCGGGACGTGCAGGAGCAAAACGGTGAGATTCTCCATTATACCGATCAGGCTTTAACGCCGGGCGGGGAATATGCCTGCGCCCTGGACTGGGAAACCCGGCTCTGCCGGATGCAGAACCACTCCGGGGAGCATATCGTCTCCGGAATCACCCATAAGCTCTATGGCTTTGACAACGTGGGCTTTCACATGGGCGCGGAGTGCATGACCATCGACTTCAGCGGCGAGCTGAGCTGGGAGCAGCTGACCGAGATCGAGACCCTGGCCAACCAGGCCGTGCGGGACGACCTGCCGGTAAGGGCCACTTTCCCGGCCCCGGAGGCCCTTTCTTCCCTGGAATACCGCAGCAAGCTGGAGCTTACGCAGGATGTGCGCATTGTGGAGATCCCCGGGGTGGACCGCTGCGCCTGCTGCGCGCCCCATGTGAAGCGCACCGGGGAGATCGGCCTCATTAAGCTGCTCTCCGCCGAGCGGCACCGGGGCGGCGTGAGGATCGAGCTGGTCTGCGGTATGGACGCGCTGAGAGAATGCCGGCTCATGCAGGAAAACGTCACCGCTATCTCCGGTCTTCTCAGCGCCAGGCGGGCCAAGTCCGCCGCCGCCGTGGAGCGGGTGCTGGCAGAACAGGCCAGGCTCAAAGAGCGGGTTGCGGAGCTGAGCATGGCCCTGGCCCAGCTGAAGGCGGAGAGCTTCAGTTATACGGAGGGAAATATCTGCGTCTTTGACAAGGTGCTGGATGAGGTGGCCCTGCGGGAGCTGGTGAACCTGCTGATGGAGAAGTGCGTAGGCATGGCCGGGGCCTTCTCCGGCAGCGATGAGACAGGCTACCTGTACATCATCGGCAGCAAAAACATCAACCTTCGGGAGCGCAGCCGGGAGATCAACGCCGCCATCAACGGCAAGGGCGGCGGCACCCCGGAGATGATAAGGGGCAGAGCCGCAACAACTGCCGAAAAAATACAAAAAATGATGAAAAACCCCAATGTTTAGACAAAAAAGCGAAAATTGTATAACAAATTATTAACGATTTTTTAATGATTTGGAAATAACTGGTTAAAATCGAATTGACATTACCACCCCCCTTTGATAAAATATTCTCAGAAAGATGGCGAGGAAGATCTGCCATAATTTGGGAACAAAAATCAATTTAGGGGGGTTTTTTTTGAAAGATCTCAAGCACCTGATCTACTTCGAGGATCTGCTTCAGGAAGCCAACAACGCACTTGTCCAGCAGGCCAAGGCCGAGGGGAAATACGCCATTGGCTACACCTGCTATTTCATGCCTGAAGTACTTCTCGACCTGCCCGGCTGCTTCTCGGTAAGACTGAGAGCGCCGCGCTGCACATCGCCGGACATCGCGACCTACTACATGTCCGCCCGTGTCTGCCACTACGGACGCAGCCTGTTTGAGCGCGCGCTGGAAGGCGGCTTCAACTTCCTGGACGCCCAGATGGCCACGGAAACCTGCACCGTCACCTGCCGTTTCCAGGAGCATCTGCAGCGGATGGACATCATCCAGAACGACAACTTCTTCTGCGAATTTATCGACGTGCCCTTCAAGCGGACGGAGAACAACTACGAGCATTACCGGGAGCAGCTCCGTTACCACGTTCTGGGCAAGCTGAACGAGAAGTTCGGCATCGACGTGTCTGACAAGGCCTTGATGAAGGCCATCGAGCAGCACAACGAGGTCTGCCGCCTGATCAACGAGATCGGCGACTACCGCAAGCTGGACAATCCCACCATAACCGGCTATGAGTTCCAGGTGATCCAGCTGGCCACCCTGGTCTGCCCCAAGTACCTGATCCTCGACAAGCTGAGAGAGACGGCCGAAGAGATGAAGACCCGTGAGCCCGATCCCAAGCCCAACTTCCGCTGCAAGGTTGTTCTGGCCGGTTCCGAAAACGACGACCCGGACTTCACCAAGCTCATCGAGAGCTGCGGCGCCCTGGTGGTCTGCGACCGCCACTGCTACGGCGCGGTGGAGAGCCGCCAGCCCATCGTGGTCAAGGAAGGCCAGGAGCCGCTGGACGCCATTGCCCGCCACTATCTGGACACCAGCAACTGCCCCCGCTTCATGCCCCAGGACGAGATGCGCGAGCGGAAACGCCGCCTGGCCGCACTGGTCAAGGAGTATAACGCCGACGGCCTGATCATCGCCTCCAACAAGTTCTGTGAGTACTGGAGCTATGAGAGAGTCATCGACACGGTGGTCATGAAGCGCGACTTCGGCATCCCCGTCTGCTCCATCGAAAAAGAATACATCAATTCCGCCTCCGGCCAGCTCCGTACCCGGTTCCAGGCCTTCGTTGAAAGTGTTGAGATCAAGAAGATCCAGGAGGGCAAGTGATATGGCATTCAAGAAAAAGCTCGATTTGAAGAACCTTGACGTAAAGAAAGCGGCGAAGGATTTCTGGTACGGCAAGCCCCACGAGGAGCGCCGCCTGGGCGACCTGTACGAGGACAAGACCGGCCTGTATAAGCACAGAGAGTGGCGCGGTGTCAAGGACACCATGTACTACTTCTATAACGTCTGGCTCTATAACTATGTCCACATGGTCATGGACGTTCAGAAGTACGGCGGCCTTGTTAACTTTGCCAAGGGCGTCTGGCGCTACCGTTGGGTAGGTCAGACCTATCTGCCCGTGCTCCACTGGTTTGACCGCGGCATGGAAGGTCTGCGGGGCGAGGCGCTGAGAGCTTCTCCCTGGCACTACCGGGGCATGGTCAGCGAGACCATCCGTCAGTTCCAGCGCATGTTCGCTGCCGACACCAAGCTCCACGGCGGCAAGAAAAACGACCTGTGGTACCACACCATGGCCCACAACGAGACCGTCTGGGGCGGTATCTTCTACCCCTGGTCCGACAAGTTTGACAACGTTTCCATGGAGATGATCCCCTACTTTGTCACCTGCCATGTAAACAGCCACACCGTACATAACTACATCGACGCGGTCCAGTCCATCGGCCTGCCCGGCGACCCCTGCCCCATGTGCCAGGCCGAGTCCGGCCTCTTCGTGCTGGACGACATGCCCGACTACGCTCCCTTTACCATCACCTCCAACGAGGCCTGCGACGCCTCCGTTGCCACCTCCATCCTTCAGGACTGGTTTTTGGATAAGCCCCTGTTCGCCATGCCTCAGCCCATGCAGTTTGACGACCCCCTGGTCCTCAAGCACTGCGCCAGGGAGATCGAGGAGTGCTGGCGCTTCATCGAGGAGCAGACCGGCGTGCCCTTCAACTGGGACCAGCTGGTCAAGAAGCTGGAGCAGCAGAACGAGCTGCAGAAGTTCGAGTGGGAGAAGTGGGAAGTTGCCGCGAAGACCAGCTACTATCCCATCAACGGCGTGGCTCAGGCCCTCTACCGCATCTACTACTCCCAGGACGGCGACAGACAGATCTGGCACGACTGCGACAAGAAGGTCCGCAAGATCATGGAGAAGTGCGTAAGGAAAAAGATCAATTCCTTCCCCAACACCCGCCACAGAGTCATCGCCTGGTCCTGCGCCCCGCTGTACTTCTCTCACTGGTGCACCTGGGCCTATAACTGCTGGGGCCTGAACGTGGTCATCAACATGGACTCTCTCATGTTCGATATGACCATCCGCACCGACACCTATGACAACTGCCTTGAGGATATGGCCCGCTACCACATGTGGGCGCCCATGCGCCGTATGGCCGTCGGCGGTATGCACCACATCTTCGAGCTGTGGGAGAATATGGAGAAGTTCAACTGCGACATGGTCGCCATGTACGACCAGCTCCAGTGCAAGGGCATGCAGGGTGTGCACGGCCTGTTTGAGGACGAGTTCCGGGCCAGAAACATCCACGCTTTCTGGATGCCCCACGCTCTGCCCGACAGCCGCACGGTCTCCCGCATGGAGATCCGCCGCATCATCAACGACTACATGACCACCGTCATGCACGAAGAGCCTCTGGATCCGTCCCTGCTGGACTTCGACGACTCCATGGGCTGGTAAGGAGGTACGATTATGAAGAAGTGCAAATGCAAATTCGGCAGATTCCTGCTTAAGCTTCTGGGCGTGGCCCTGGTGGCCAATGTGGCGCTGTTCATCGTGTTCTTCTTCGATCTGGACGGCAAGCTGCTGTTCAACGTGGTTGAGCCCTTCCTGAAAAAGCACTACGACGACATGGAGCGCAAGGACACCCTCCAGATGCCCTATGACATGGACAAATACCCGAAGTACGATTACTAATAAGAGAGAAAAATTGGGAGGCAAATGATGAAATATTTCGGCGGTTGCGACGTAGGCTCCACCTACACCAAAGCAGTTATTCTGGATGAAACCGGCAAAATGGTAGCGGATACCACCATCCGCAGCAAAATCAATTCCGAGGCCTCCGCAGTGGCGGCCATGGAGGAAGTTATCGCCAAGGTTCCCGAGCTGAAGAGCTCCAAGGATCTGGCCTACCTGATCGGCACCGGCTACGGCCGCAACAAGGTCCCCTTTGCCGATGAGAACATCTCCGAGATCTCCTGCCACGCCATGGGCGTCCATGTGACCAACCCCGACGTGAAGGCCATCATCGACATCGGCGGCCAGGACGTGAAGGGCATCAGCATCGACACCGACGGCACCGTAAAGAACTTCGCCATGAACGACAAGTGCGCCGCAGGTACCGGCCGCTTCTTCGAGGCCATGGCCCGCTCCTTCGAGCTGAGCCTGCCCGAATTCTCCAAGCTGTCCCTCAGCGCCAAGAACGTGATCCCCATCACCGCCCAGTGCACCGTTTTCGCCGAGTCTGAGGTCATCACCCTGGTGGGCGAGGGCAAGCCCATGGACGAGATCGCGGCAGGCATCGAGATGGCCGTGGCAAAGCGCTGCTTCGTTATGGCCAAGAAGGCCGGCGCCACCGACAGCATCACCCTGACCGGCGGCTGCGCCAAGAACGACGGCCTGAAAGAGGCCATCGAGCATGTGCTGAAGCTGAAGGTGGTCGAGCTGAAGACCGACCCGCAGCTGATGGGCGCTCTGGGCGCTGCCGAGTATGCCCGCCAGAAGGGTCTTGCAAAGAAATAAGCCAATAGTACAATCATGAAAGTGCGGTTTTTACCGCACTTTCTTTTTGTTCAACAAAAGTGAAACCCTTTTCCAAAAAATGCGACTTGAAGGGTGAACAAGGTGAAGGAGGCGAAACAAATGACGGACACAGAGATTATCAGTCTGTACTGGAGCAGGTCGGACCGGGCTATAGCCGAGACGGACGCGGCCTACGGCGGCTACTGCTACGCGGTGGCCTACGGCGTGCTCTCCAACCGGGAGGACGCGGAGGAGAGCGTGAACGACAGCTACCTGGCCGCCTGGAACGCTATGCCGCCCACCTGGCCCGACAGTCTGAAAGCCTTTCTGGGCAAGCTCTGCCGCCGGGTGTCGCTGTCCAGGCTCCGGAAGAACCTGGCCGCCAAGCGGGGTGGCGGGGAGGCGGTTCTGGCTGTGGAGGAGCTTTCGGAGTGCCTTCCCTCGTCTTTTGATACCGAGGGCACGGTGGAGGCCAAGGAGCTGGCCGGGGCTATCGACCGCTTTCTGGGGACGCTCCCGGAGGAGGAACGGAACCTGTTTCTGGCCCGGTATTGGTTTGTGACGCCGCTGCGCACGCTGGCGTCCCGGCTGGGCGTAAAGGAGAGCAGTCTGAAAACCCGGCTCTACCGCAGCCGTCAGCGGCTGCGCGCATTTCTGGAAAAGGAGGGATTTTGTTGAAAAGAGATTTAATTTTTGAAGCCGTCGGAGAGGTGGACGACGCTTACGTCCTGGCCGCGGCGGACTTTCTGGAAGCATTGGAGCAAAAGGCCCGGCGCAGGCGCAAAACCCGCCGGCGTACCCTGCTGATCGCGGCGGCGGTGGCGGCGACCATGGCGGTCACGGCCTTCGCGGCGGAGGTTTTCGGCCTGACCGCCCGGCTGATCCCGCCCCCGGTGGAGAACACGGGCACAGAGCAGAGCGGGGCGGAGAGCGGGCGTATTTTCATTTCCCAAAACGGCCTGACCGGCTCCGACGAGTTCAAAGCCACCGGAGAGTGGCAGTATTTCCGGGAGCAGTACAGCGCGCAGATGACAGCGGAGCAGGGTGACGGCTGGATCGACCGGGAATTATCCTTTGCCGGAAATGACGACAGGCTCCGCAGCACCTGTTTCATCTACGGCGTGCAGGATGAGGTCATGTGGGAAAAGCTTCAGGAGATTTCTGAAAAATACGCGCTCCGTCTGTATACAGACCAGGTGACGATTGTGGGCGAGGAAGACTTCTCTGCGCTGACCGGGGCAGAGCCTTTTCTCCCCGAGGGGAACCGGATCGGCGGCGGTTATGTCTTTGCCGATGGGGCCTTCAAGCTGGAGGGAAGCTTTGACCTGGAGGGGACGGAGATCATTTACGCGGTGAACCGGACCTGTGAAGGCGCACTTTACCCTTACAGTCTCTCCATAGACACCGGCAGGGAGTACGAGGAATGGCAGTATACCACCCAAAAGGGCTATGCCCTGAGCTTTGCGGCGTTGGAGAGCAGGACCATGATCTATTACGAGGACGGCCAGGGCCGCTTTATCAGCTTCAGCCTGACCTTCCCGGACACTGCAAGCCACGAGAGCGCCCAGGCCTTTGCCGAGTGTGTGGACCTGGACGCGCTGCTGAAAAGCAATACCCGGGCAGAGGAGATCATCGGCGCAGAACGGGGTGCGGCGGAAAACCGGGACGCACTGCAGGTGATGGAGGACTTCTATAACAGCCCCATGTTCCAGGCCTGCCGGGAGTTCAGCAGCTTCTACACCGCGAATTTCTACGGCAGCCGCTACACCGGTCCTTACGGTCTGCCAGGCTATGAGGATATCAGCGCCGAGATGGACAGTCTCTGTGAAAAGTACGGTCTGGTCAATCCCGGAGACAAGAGCAGTGGCATAAAGGATTATCCCGACGCGGAGGTCTACGCCAATGGGGCATTCCGGGTATCCCTTGAAGAGGGCGAGCTGCACTATATCCCCAAAAGTGCCCTGTATACCGGGCTATGGCTCTTTCCGGAGTATTCGGAATATTCCCGGGTCTGGTGCTATGAGACTGCCCAGGGGGAGACGGTATACTGCGCCATGAACGGCCCGGAAAAGCGCTCAGCGCCCCATATCCTGTTTGAGACAGAGGACGCTTACGTGCTGCTGTTTACCAAAACAAACGACGCAAACGCCATGGAAAAAGCCGCGGACAGCATCCGCTTTGCCGCATTCGGGGAGGAAGAAAAATGAAAAAGAATCTGATCTGTGTCGTTTTGCTGCTGGCCATGCTGGCGGTGTCGGGCTGCGGCGGAAGGGAGGAAAGCTCTGCTCCCGCGGAAGCTCCCGGCACAGCGGAAGCCACCACTCTCCCGGCAGAGGAGATTAGTCTGGTGGACGACAGCCTGAGCTTTGAATTTGACCCGGAGGACGTGCTCGGGGGAATGAACTGCTTCCTGCAGGAACAATACCCCGGGCTGCTGGAGGAATACTTTGACGATTTTCGGTATGTGGACAGCCTGATGATAAACAACGGTCTTGGTGAGGTGATCACGGGCTGGGTCTGCTTCACCGGCACGCCGAGGGCGGAGACCGGCTGGCAGCAGACGGAGCTGAACGGCGAGCCGGTCTACTGCCGCAGCGTCAATCTCCGCAGGGAGAGCGGAACGCGCTGGGTGGCGGAGAGAAGCTTCCCCATGGAGCCGCTTCAGCAGCTTATCCGGTATGAGCTTATTGAAGGCTCCGGCTTCGGGGACTTCCAGCAGGCCGAGTATGAGCGGTGCGTACAAGGTCTGCGCTCTGCAAGACTGTATGTCAGCGACCTGGGAGAAAGCTATACGCTTACCGATCCCACGGCTCTCCGGGCCCTGGAAACCGCTCTGACGCCCATCGAGGGAGAAAATCCTCTGAATGGTCTGCCCGCAGGCTGCACCCATAGCGACCCCATCTATCTGGATTTTTCCGACGGCAGCAGCGCTCTTGCCCTGATTGCCGGAGATGGCTCCAATGCCGTGAGCCTTTGGGACGGCGTGTGGGAGATCTGCAACAGCAATCTGAGTATCTATGAGCTGTTCGGCGTGGAGCGGCAGGCGGCAGGCTACTCCCGGGACGCCGGCGGTCTCACCACCACCGTGATCACGACCAATGATTACCAGAGCTATGGCTGGGACCACGAGCCGGTTGTTCTGTCCAGGGAATGTGTCTATGACAAAAACGGATGCCGGGTGGAGGAACGCCGGTGCATCGTCAGCGCCGATCCCCGTGACCGGAACCGCATTGCGACCCTTGATTACCGCGGGGAATACGAATTTGACAGCCAGGGACGCCAGACCGTAAAGCGGGATTATCAAGACAATACCCTGGTGGAGACAAGCACCTTTGCATATGATGCCGGAGGCCTGCTGATCAAATGGAGCATCTCCTTCCCCGACGGCGGGGGCTGCTTCTACACCTACGACTATGATGAACAGGGCCGCCTTATCGCCAGCATCTATCATTTTGCCGACGGACGGGAGGGCCGCGCCAACCACTTCTACTGGTACGACGAAAACGGCGGCCGGCACGAGTATGCGCAGGATGACAGCGGCAGCCCCATCACCGACGACGGCCAGCCCATACGCAGAGGCTGAGGCCATGTGCTTTGCCGGGGACAACGACGGTTTTTCACCATATGACTCTTTATTTTTTCTGTGGAATAGGGTATAATCTCTGCATATGCATAACAGGAGGTTTACCGATGAAACAGTATTTTGAAATCGTGGACGTTATGGCAAGGGAGATCCTTGACTCCCGGGGCAATCCCACCGTGGAGGTGGAGGTCACGCTGGACGACGGCACCATCGGCCGGGCCGCCGTGCCCTCCGGCGCATCCACCGGCATGTACGAGGCCTGCGAGCTGCGCGACAGCGACAAGAGCCGCTACAACGGCAAGGGCGTGCAGATGGCCGTGGAGAACGTCAACGGCGAGATCGCCGAGGCCATGCTGGGCCTGAACGTTCTGGATCAGACCTCTATTGATAAAATGCTCATTGAGATAGACGGCACCCCCAACAAGACCCGTCTGGGCGCGAACGCCATTCTGGGCGTCTCTCTGGCCTGTGCCAAGGCCGCGGCCCTGGCTACCGGCAGCAGCCTTTACAACTATATCGGCGGCGTCAACGCCAAGACCCTGCCCGTGCCCATGATGAATGTGCTCAACGGCGGCGCTCACGCCACCGGCTCCAATGTGGACATTCAGGAGTTTATGATCATGCCTGTGGGCGCGGAGAGCTGGAAGGAAGCCCTGCGCATGTGTGCCGAGGTGTTCCACGCTCTGAAGAAGGTTGTCCCCGCCTCCGGCGTGGGCGACGAGGGCGGCTATGCCCCCAACCTGGACAGCGACGAGGACGCCCTGAAGGCCCTGGTGGCCGCCATTGAGAAGGCCGGCTACAAGCCCGGCGAGGATTTCCGGATCGCTATCGACGGCGCTGTGTCCGACTGGTATAACGAGGAGGACAAGTGCTATCACCTGCCCAAGCGCGGCACCGTGATGACCAGCGAGCAGATGGTGGACATGTGGGAGAGCTTTGTGGATAAATACCCCATCATCTCCATTGAGGACGGCATGGGCGAGAACGACTGGGAGGGCTGGCAGCTGATGACCCGCCGCCTGGGCAGCCGGATCCAGATCGTGGGCGACGACCTGTTTGTCACCAACACCCAGCGCATCAAAAAGGGCATCGAGCTGAAGGCCGCAAACGCCGTGCTCATCAAGCTCAACCAGATCGGCACCCTGACCGAGACCCTGGACGCCATCCAGATGGCCCACCGGGCAGGCTGGACCGCCGTTGTATCCCACCGCTCCGGCGAGACCGAGGACACCACCATCGCCGACATCTCCGTGGCTGTCAACGCCGGGCAGATCAAGACCGGTGCCCCCTCCCGCACCGACCGTGTGGCCAAGTACAACCAGCTTCTGCGCATCGAGGAGGAGCTTTTTGACGTGGCCGAATACCCCGGCATGGACGCGTTCTTCTCCATAAGCAAACGATGATTAAATCGGCAAGAACGGATCGCGAGAAAATTTGTGTTCTGATGAAGGCACTTTTTTGCAGGAATACTTTGTGTATTTCAAGAAAAAGTGACAAAATCAGGGCGAAAATTTGCCGTGAGACGCCGCAGGCGATTTATTCAGCGTTTGCATAAGATAAGTTATCAGGGTAGAATTTAAAAATTCGGTGTATATTCCCTCCGTTTGCAGGCAACAATAGGATTGCAAACCTATTTCTGCAAACGGAGGTTGTTTTATGAACAGCAGAGGCTCCGGCAAAAAGCTGGAGGGATTTTTTACAGGTAAGGGCTTCTACATAGTCCTTTTCCTGTGCGCCGCTGTCATCGGCGTTTCCGCCTGGATGATGGCTACAGGAAATGAGACTATGGAAAACGACCCTGTCAAAAGCAACAACGCGAGCTTTGACGACAAGCGGGTGGAGACCGTTATCGTGCCCGCCCAGAGCGGCACGGCCGAGACCGGGACCGAGGCTCTTGAGGCTGACGCCCCTGAGGTGAACACCGAGGGTCTGGCCGAAACCACAGAGGTCCAGGACAGCGAAGCGGTGGCGGCCGTGGAAGAGCAGCCCGCCCTGGAGGCGGCGGCCCCCATCTATGTCTGGCCTGTGGCCGGGCAGGTAGAGCGGGCACACAGCTCCGACACGCTTTCCTATGACCAGACGCTGCGCGACTGGCGCACCCACGAGGGCATTGACATTATCGCCGAGCTTGGCGCTCCCGTTGTGGCGGCCCATTCCGGCACGGTGGAGAGCGTTGTTCAGGATTCTCTCTACGGCACCGTCCTGACCATTGCCCACGGCGACGGCACCAGGACCATCTACGCAAACCTGGCCGAGTATCCCCCCGTCAACGTGGGCGACTGGATCGACTGCGGCACCACCATCGGCTCCGTGGGCAGCACGGCCCTCTGTGAGGTCAGTCAGACGTCCCATCTGCATTTTGCCATCACGGTAAACGGCGCCGCGGCAGACCCCATGGACTATCTGCCCGTATAATTTTTCAAGAAAAGCAAAAAAAATGTTGACAACTGAGCTTTCGTCTGATAAAATTCCTATTGCTGTTTAGGTAGCACATGGCGGCATAGCTCAGTTGGCTAGAGCATGCGGTTCATACCCGCAGTGTCCCCGGTTCGAATCCAGGTGCCGCTACCAGAAAAGGGCGCAGCGTTCACACTGCGCCCTTTATACGGCCCGTTGGTCAAGTGGTTAAGACACCGCCCTTTCACGGCGGTAACATGGGTTCGAGTCCCGTACGGGTCACCACATGGAGGCATAGCTCAGCTGGTAGAGCGCTCGCCTCACACGCGAGAGGTCACAGATTCGAGTTCTGTTGTCTCCACCA
>SAMEA3663248__coassemble_241_pt1 | contig 20133 bp, 15 predicted proteins | sample SAMEA3663248__metabat2_low_PE_036 | metagenome-assembled genome bin SAMEA3663248 (sample SAMEA3663248) | pig gut metagenome | biome: pig gut; feature: pig-associated habitat; material: faeces | place: China | collected 2013 | reverse complement strand
TTAGGTTTTCTTCTTTTGTCCTACCCCAACTATTGACATAGAACCGAGAAATCTCGGCCGAAAGGCTAAAGCCTTTGCTTCCGTTCAAAAAACCGGCGGGTTCCGCTTTTGCCGGGATGCCTTGTATCACGCCGAAACGATACGACTTAATTCACGTTCCAAACCGTTTCATCCCCGCAGATGCTGCGGATACAAGCTCAGCCCTTTGGCCCGGCATCTTTGATATGCTGCGGCATATCGGGGTATTTCTTTTCGAAATTCTCGCGGAATCTCCGCGCCAGATCTCTGGCAGCGGTCTCGTAGGCCGCGGGATCGCCCCAAAGGCTGCGCGGGTCAAGGATCTCGTCCGGAACATTCGGACAGCGGACAGGAATATCCAGATTGAAAATGGGGTCGTGAATACACTCCTCGTCATCGAGCGCGCCGCTGATAGCAGCGTTTACCATTGCGCGGGTATATTTCAGCTTCATTCTGGGTACATCGCCCGCTTTCCCGCCGCACCAGCCGGTGTTGACCAGAAATACCCGGGCGCCGGTCTTGTCCAGCTTCTCGCCCAGCATAGAGGCATATACGGAGGTGTGCAGAGGGAAGAAGGGCTCGCCGAAGAGCGTGGAGAAGGTGGTGACCGGTTCCTTGATCCCGCGCTCGGTTCCGGCCAGCTTGCTGGTGTAGCCGGAGACAAAGTGGTACATGGCAGTATCCCTGTCCAGCCGCGCAATCGGCGGCAGAACGCCGAAGGCATCAGCCGTAAGGAAAATGACTGTACGGGGCAGACCTCCCACGCCGGGGATCGCCGCGCTGGGGATAAAATCCACAGGATAGCCGGCACGCGTATTCTCCGTCAGGCTGCCGTCGTTGTAATCAGGGTGCCCGTTCTCATCGACGATGACATTTTCCAGCAGAGAGCCGAAATGAATGGCTTCGTAGATCTCCGGCTCGTTCTCGTGCCTGAGCCCGATGCACTTGGCGTAGCAGCCACCCTCGATGTTGAAAATGCCGTTGTCAGTCCAGCCGTGTTCATCGTCGCCGATCAGGGCACGCTCCGGGTCGGCGGAAAGGGTGGTCTTTCCCGTGCCGGACAGTCCGAAAAACACGGCCGTGCTGCCGTCTTTCCCAACATTGGCCGAGCAGTGCATGGGCAGTACGCCCTTTTTGGGCAGCACATAGTTCATCACGCTGAACACGGCCTTTTTCAACTCGCCGCTGTACTGGTTGCCGGCGACCAGGATCTCCCGGTCCTCCAGGTCGATCAGGATAGCCGCCTCGCTGTGAACGCCGTCAAGCTCCGGGACACACTGAAAGCCCGGCGCGGAAATGAGCGTATAGTCCGGACGGAAGTCCTTCAGCTGCTCCTCAGTAGGACGGATGAGGAGCTGATGCATAAACAGATTCTGGCTGGCGAATTCGTTGATAATGCGAAAGCGCTGAGAATATTGGGGATCGGCTCCGGCAAAGCCGTCAAACACAAAGAGCTCACGGCCCTGCAGATAGGCCAGGATCTTGGCCTTCAAAGCCCGGAAAATCTCCCGGCTTATGGGACGGTTCACACTGCCCCAGGCAATATCATCGTGGATGGCGGGGCTGTCCACATAAAATTTGTCGTCCGGGCTGCGGCCGGTGTACTTCCCGGTATGTACAGAAAGGGCGCCCGTATCCGTCAGTGTCCCCTCACCCCGTGCAATGGCATGCTCCACAAGCTGTGATACCGGCAGATTCCGGTATGCCGTGCCATGTCCGGCAATGCCGAGCTCCGTAACATTCAGAGTATACATTCTAATTATCTCCGTTCTTTTTCTCCGTTCATATTTGCCGCGGGGAAACCGGCCGCTTCGCAGCGTTTCGCGGAGCGGCCGGAAATACTTTCTTTTACAGAAGGTTAACCAGATTGAAATACAGGATCAGACCGGAAAATACAATGGAAACGGTGGAGCAGAGCTTGATGAGGATGTTCAGGCTGGGGCCTGCGGTATCCTTGAGGGGATCGCCCACGGTGTCGCCCACAACAGCCGCCTTATGCTGCTCACTTCCCTTGCCGCCGTGATGTCCTGACTCGATATACTTCTTTGCATTGTCCCATGCGCCGCCGGCGTTGGACATGAATACGGCCAGGGCAAAGCCGGAGACGGAAACGCCGCCCAGCATGCCAACTACGCCCACAGGCCCAAGCAGGAGTCCGGTTATCAGGGGTACGACGATGGCGATCAGAGCCGGTGCGATCATCTCATGCAGAGCGCCCTTGGTGCACAGCGCCACGCAGCGGGCGTACTCAGGGTCGGCCTGGTAATCCAGAATGCCGGCGATCTCCCGGAACTGACGGCGAACCTCCATGACGATGGACTGTGCGGCCTTCTGTACCGCGTCCATGGTCAGAGAAGAGAAGAGGAAGGTCAGCAGCGCGCCGATAAACAGTCCGACGAGCATCAGCGGGTTGGTCAGTGAAAGATCCAGAACTTCTTCGGTCTTGCTCTGTACGATATCCACATAGGATACCAGCAGTGCCAGCGCAGTCAGGGATGCGGAGCCGATGGCAAAGCCCTTGCCGGTGGCTGCTGTGGTGTTTCCGAGAGAATCCAGCGCGTCGGTGCGCTCGCGCACTTCCTCCGGCAGATCTGCCATCTGGGCGATGCCGCCGGCGTTATCTGCCACAGGGCCGTAGGCGTCGGTGGCCAGGGTGATGCCAAGGGTGGAGAGCATGCCCACACCGGCGATGCCGATACCGTAAAGGCCGCAGTTGAAGGACTGCATGCCGCCTGCGGCAAAGAAGCTCACGAGTACGGCCACCGCTACGATCAGGATGGAAATCATCGTGGATCTGAGGCCGAGAGAGAGTCCGGCGATGATGATGGTGGCGCTGCCGGTCTCGCTGGCCGCTGCCAGGCGCTGAGTGGGTTTATATGTATCCGAGGTGTAATATTCCGTAAAGTAGCCGATCACGCAGCCGCCGAGCAGACCGCTGAGGATCGAAATGTAAACGCCCCAGCTACCGATGGTGAAATAGGTCAGGGGCGCTGCCAGGACCGCCGCCAGGATCGCCGCGGTATAGGTGCCGGTGCGAAGGCTCTTCAGCAGTGCCTCCTGGGAGGCGTTTTCTTTGGTTCTGACCAGGAAGGAGCCGAGGATGGAGCAGATGATGCCGCACACGCCCAGCAGCAGCGGCAGCAGCATCCCGCGGAAGCCGAAGCCCGCGATGGCACCGAGAGAGAAGGTGGCGAGAATAGAGCCAACATAGCTCTCGTAAAGGTCTGCGCCCATACCGGCCACGTCGCCCACGTTATCGCCCACGTTGTCCGCAATGGTCGCGGGGTTGCGGGGGTCGTCCTCAGGGATGCCCGCCTCGACCTTACCGACCAGGTCTGCGCCGACATCGGCCGCCTTGGTATAGATGCCGCCGCCCACGCGGGCAAAGAGGGCCATAAAGCTTGCGCCCATACCGTTCATTACCATGATGCTGCCGATCTGTGTCGGCTCGGTCATGCCCAGGCCGTAGCGCAGGATGAAAAACCACATGGTAATATCCAGCATGCCCAGACCCACTACCGAAAAGCCCATGACGCTGCCGGAGGAGAAAGCCACGCGAAGACCGCGGTTCAGACTCTCACTGGCGGCCTGCGCGGTGCGGGCGTTGGCGCTGGTGGCTATTTTCATGCCGATAAATCCGGCAAGCATGGAGAAAATACCGCCCGTCAGAAAGGCAAAGGGTGTAACCTTTGAGAGCATCTTCCCGCCGGAGCCAAAGGCGATGACCAGCAGAAGGACAAATACCACAGCGAACACCTTAAAAACTGTGGTGTACTGCTGCTTGAGATAGGCGTTTGCACCGGCCCGGATCGCCTCAGCGATCTTCTTCATCCTTTCGTTTCCTTCAGAAACGGACAGAACTCTGTGCCTCTGCAGCATGGCGAAAGCGAGGGCGATCACCGCGCCGAGAAAGCCCAGTAAGAACAATTTTTCCATTTTTGTTGCCTCCCGTTAAGTGTAAAATTTCCGTATGTATTCTTCCACATCCGCATGGGTGCCCTTAAAAACACCCGGCGTTTCCATTTTGAGCGACACGCAGGCTGTGGCGTAGAGCAGTGATTCCTCAACGCTGTGGCCCGTTACGCGCATGCCGAGGTAGGAACCAAAAGTCGTGTCGCCGCGTCCGGTGCGGCCGGACAGGTTTCGTGCCTTGACCGGACAGGTCAGTGCTTTTTCCCCGTCGAAAACAAGCATCTCCGTATTGTGCGAGACCATGACCTCCCGCGCGCCCCACTCGCAGAGTTTCCTTGCGGCGGCTTCCCGGTCGCTCAGACCGGTCAGAATCTCCGCCTCGGCGGCATCGGTCTTGAAGAAGTCCATATACGGCAGGAATTTGCGTTTGTCGGCCCAGTCATGAAAGCGCATCGTACCGCCCTCATTGTGCCGCAGAAAGCCCTGTGCGTCTGCGGACAGCCGCGCCCGGGCGTGCAGCGCCTCCAGCAGCTCGCCGGGAAAGTCTCCGTACAGCAGCCCCGCCAGATGACACACGTCAAAGGACACATCCGGCAGCTCATCCACCGTGATAGGGTCGGACTGCGCGGCGCAGCCGGAATTTCTGCGCTCGCGGTCCGCGGTGAAATACTCATTGCGCATCAGTGTGGTTTTTGCCGAGGGCAGCAGCGCCTTGCTTTCTGCCGGGAGATCAAAGTGATCCATGATCTCCGCATCCTCCGGCGCAACCTTGACCGCCGCGAACACTGCCGCGCCTGCCGCAACCGCGGCGGGGGTGCAGAAGGTGACTGCGCCGCCTACACTGCGGTCCTCAGCCCCGGTAAAGTCGATGTTTACATCCCGCGTGGCCGGGCCGAGAATCATCAAATCAAACTGTCTCATTTTGCAATCCTTTCTTCTCGGTAGCTCCTATCCGGCTTTCAGGCCTGATAGTGTGTCCCCTTGCCCAGGACCATAGATTCGTAGGCCTTCTGCACCTTGGCATAGTTGCCATCGCGGTCCAGCGCGATGCCGCGGCCAACGCCGTCCACAATCACGCCCCGGCCCATAGCCTCCAGCTTTTTGTCCAGCGTGCGCAGCATGGCCGGTGCGCTGCCGGGCTCGGTGCTGCGGCCGTCAAAGATGATGTGCAGGTATATATTCTCCACACCCTCGGCCATTTCCGTAAGCATCAGCGGATAATCTATGCAGCCGTGGCTTGATTTTTCCGTCAGGTAGGAGAGCAGATGCAGCGCCGTTCCCTCCTCCTTTGCGGCGTTAATGGCATGGAGGAAAACAGGATTGGCCCGGAAGGAGCCGTCCTTGATGGCTGCGTCCATGCGCATATCATCCTGCGGCACAACGCGGCCAGCGCCCAGGTTGTTGTGTCCGGCCTCGGAGTTGCCGGCCTTTCCCGCCTGCAGGCCCACATCCTCGCCGGAGGCGTGCAGCTTGCTGTTGGGATAGCGCTCCAGCATGGCGTCCCAGGCGGGGGTATCTGCCTGGAAGATGCCGTCGCCCTCGTCGTGGGCGCCGAAGCCCCAGCCGTCCAGAATGATGAGCATCATTTTGTCATTGGTGAAGTCCGGGGTATCAATAAGGCTGTTTCCTGTCATCTCCTCGGGCTTCTCCAGGCCGAGTACGCTCAGCACAGTGGGCGCCACATCGCCCAGACGTCCGTCGTGGAGTCTGACCTCGCGGCCTTTGGGATCGAGAACGATAAAGGGGACCAGATTTGTCGTATGGGCCACATGGGGCTTGCCCTCCTTGGTATAAAGCGCCTCGATGTTGCCGTGGTCGGCGGTAACCGCCACCACATATCCCTTTTCCTTGGCGTAGTGGGCCACCCGGTCCACATATTTGCTGATGTTTGCCGCCGCGATCAGTTTTGCCTCCTTGCTCGCCGTGTGTCCGATCACATCGCCGTTGGCAAAGTTGGTGACGATGAAGTCGTAGCCATCGTCCACGGCCGCCTCGACCTTCTCGGCCACGGTCGGCAGGCTCAGCTCCGGCTTCTGGTCAAAGGGGATGCCTTTGGGAGAGGGGATGCAGACGTCTGTCTCCCCCTCAAAGGGTTGGTTGTAACCGCCGTTGAAGAAGAAAGTCACATGGGCGAACTTCTCAGATTCCGAGCAATGGAACTGTCTCAACCCCGCCTCGGACAGAACCTGAGCCAGAGGCTTTTTCACCCGCTCCGGAGCGAAGGCAATGGGCAGGTTTTTGAATTTTTCATGGTACATCGTCATGATGGCGAAGTCCAGATTTTTCATGTATTCACGGGGAAAATGGGCAAAATCGGGGTCTGTAAAGGCCTCGGTCAGCTCGATCTCGCGCTCGCCGCGGCGGCAGCAGAATACCACATGATCGCCGTCACGGATCTTGCCGACGGGCGCCCCGTTTTCATCCACCAGAGCCATGGGCTCCAGCGAGTAATCCGTCTGTCCCTGCGCGTATGCGTTTTCAACGGCGCGGGCCAGTGCCTCCCCGCCATGGAATTTCTTGTCTGACATATTGACCTCCTTTTTATTTCAGCGGCGGAAACAGATCCAGCAGCTGTGAAAAATGACTGATAAACACATCCGGACGGTTTTCATCCGTAACCTCCTGGGGTTTTTTTCCGGGATACTGCACGCCTACCGTCATACCGAGGCCGGCAGCCTTTGCGCCGACGATGTCCCGGTTGAGATTGTCGCCCACATAGCAGGTCCGCTGAGGATCAGAGCCCGTCTCAGCCAACGCGTAATAGTAGATGGCGGGATGGGGCTTACGGATCAGGCAGACAGAGGACTGCTGCACGCTTTTGAAATAGGGCCGCAGACCGTCGTGATCCAGCCACTCATCCACTTCCTCCGTACCGACCAGATCGCTGACGATGGCCAGCGTATAGCCGCGCCGGCACAGCTCCTTGACTGTCTCCACGCCGCCGTCGGTGACTACGCGTTCTCCCTTGGTCTTACGGTAGGCATAGGTCATCTCGTCTGCCGCGGCCTCTACCCGCTCCCGGGGGAAATCATAGGCCAGCCAGCGGGTCCAGAGCTCTTTCACTGGGGCTTCGCAATAGAAATGCAGCGCCCATTCCCGGTATTTGTCGTAGCGGGGCTCGATCACATCCCGATAAAAGGCCACCGGATCGGTTTCCACGCCCAAAAGTTCCGCGATGCGCGTTTTGGCGGCTGTCATATAGGCCTCATCCTTCCGGATAACGCGGAAGGTATCGCCCAGATCCACAAAAATGGTATCAATTTGTCTGTCCATATTACACCTCACTGCAAAATCGGCAGATCCAGAATATCGAGGAAGCGGTGGACGATGTAGTCCGGCCGGTTCTCGTCCGTGATCGTCTTTTTGGCCAGCTTTTCGGGGCTGATGAACAGAATGTTGGCCCCGATGCCGACGGCTTTGGCGCCGGTGAAGTCCCGGCTGAGGTTATCCGCCACGGAGGCGCACTCCTCTGGCTCCAGCCCCAGCTGCTCACAGGCCATCTGATATATCCGGGGATCCGGCTTGCGGATGCCGCAGACCGAGGAGAGCACGACCGCGTCGAAATACTGCTCCAATCCGTCGGCACGCAGCCAGTCGCTGATCTCATATTCCCCGATCAGGTTGGAGATGATGCTGAGTTTGTAGCCGCGCTTGTGCAGCGTCTCGATCACCTCGCGCCCGCCCTCAACCAGGTGGCGCAGGCCCTTGACCTGCCGGTACTGGAAGGTCAGCTCATGGCAGATCTCCCGCAGTTTGTCCTCCGCCATCTCGGGCAGGAGCCACTTGTGCCACAGATCAAAGTCGTTGCACTCGCGGTTTTCTGTCAGCGCCCAGTCGCGGTAAGGGGCGTAGCGCTCCTCCACCATGTCAATAAAGGCTTTCACATCCTCCGCGCCTGCCAACTCTGCCATACGCGCCTTGGCGCGATCCATGTGTTCGGGTACCTCCTCGGCGATACGGAGCGTACCGCCCAGGTCAAAAAAAACTCCCTTGATTTTCACCATGCCGCTCACCTCACTGACGGGGAGGGAACAGCTCAAGCAGCTCGGGGATGGATTTGATGCGGAAGTCGGGCTGCACGGTGGGGGCTTTGCCCTCCCGGTCTGCGGTGCCGGCATCCTCGAAGAGCACCATAGCACCGAATCCGGCAGCCTTTGCGCCCTCCACATCGCGCACAGGATTATCGCCTACATAGGCGCAGTTTTCGGGGGTGGAGCCGATGCAGCGGGCCGCCAGCAGGTAAATGGCGGGGTCGGGCTTGCGCAGGCGCACCTTGGAAGAGAGGATCACCGTCTTGAAGCAGTCAGCCACCTGATCGCGGCACATCCAGTCGGGGATCTCCGTCTCGGTAATGGTGTTGGCGATAATGCCCAGCTTGTAACCGCGGCGTGTAAGCTCGCGAAGCGTCTCCAGTGTGCCCTCGTGGACGACGCGGCGGCCGTCATGATCGCGCCAGAGGCGCGTGAGTCGGGCGGCGTGGGGTGCCACGCGCTCCGCCGGATAATCCGGCAGAAGGTACTGCAGCCACAGCTCCATTTCGGAGACATCCAGCAGACACGTTTTTGCCTGCTTGCGGTAGGCCTTCCAATTCTTCTCCAGCCTGGCGAAGAATGCGTCGTGCTCCTCCGTGGAGCCGACAAGCTCCATCAGCTGGCGCTCAGCCTCTGCGGCGAATTCCTCATCCTCCACCACATAGCGAAGGGTTGCGCCGACGTCAAAAAAGATAGTGTCAATGGAATGCGTCATCTGTTATTCCTCCTTTTATTCGTTGTTATCGGTCCGTCACAGACCGTTGTTTTCCTTTTCAATGATCGCCGGAATCTCGGCAAGATCGGTGATCCGGTAGTCCGGTTCAAAGCCGGCGTTTTCCAGCCCGATATCCCGGTGTGCCGTCTGCGGCGCATGGATCCGGATCATCGTGTGCCAGCCGGCGTTCCGCGTTCCGCGGACATCACGGGAGATCGTATCTCCCACATAGGCAAGCTCCTCCGGCAGAAGGCCCAGCTGCCGCTCCGCAACGCGGAAGATCTCAGGAGAGGGCTTGCGGATTCCCGTTGCGGCGGATGTGATCACGCAGTCCATATATTGCGCGATGTCATACTCCTCCAAAAAATGCTGCACCACAGAGCGGGAAATGATGTTGCTGATCATGCCCAGACGAAGCCCCATACCGCGCAGCGTCACCATAGTCTCCTTCAGATGCGGACGGCGCATGACCAGGGGGCGCTCATAGTCGTAGAGGAAGCTCAGCTCCTCCGCTATCGGCTCCAGACGCTCCCGGCCGATGGCATATTCCTTAAGAAAAAAATCGTTCCAAATCTCGGCGGAAGGCAGCTCCCGCATAGTTTGCTCGGACAGATGCTTGTATTCCTCGCTGTTGACCGGCAGACGCGCAGCCAACTCTTCCGGAGAGGTTTCCAGCCGGATCCCGTAATCGGCAAGACGGTCGATCAGCCTTTTGGCAAACCACAGGTCACGGCCTGGAGGGCTGTCATTTGTGTGCAGAGTACCGCCCAGGTCAAACAAAACAGCTTTGATCATATCGGTCTCAATCCTTTCTTTTTTACTCAAACGTTTCCGGTTCCAACCACCTATAATTTACCCCCTATTTTGGCTTTCGTCAAGCTGATTTTTCTTAAAATAGCATTGATTTTGCTTGATATAAGGGGCTTTTCGCAACTTTCCAGTAGATTCCCGGAAAAAACATCTTCTTTCCCGGGAATAGTTGCGATTTCCGCTCAATTATATTCATGTATTCGATTTTATTTGGTCGGTTTTTCCCTTTTTGCAGATTGCTCCCTGCGTACGGAGACAAGTTTCCGTTGTTTTTTACAAAAATCTTCTTGCAATTTTGTATGGCACGGTTTAAAATATTTGCGTAGAGTTTTCGGAACTTTTCGCTGCGAGGTTAATTTCCATGAAAAATGTTACGATCAAAGACGTTGCAAAAGCTGCCGGCGTCTCCTATTCCACTGTTTCCCGCGCACTCACCGGAAGTCCGGAGATCAGCGAGGAAACACGCAGTCGTATTCTTCAGATCTGCAAGGAGATGAACTATACGGTAAACACAGTCGCTCGCTCCATGGTCAAGAAAAGCACAAAACTGCTGGGGCTGATCATCCCCAGCGTGAATAACCCCTTCATGTCGGAGCTGGCATATCACATCGACCGGCAGGCCCGTGCCCGGGGATATAATATCATTCTGTGCAATTCTTCCCGGGATCCGGAGCAGGAGCGCGAGCTTTTTGAACTGATGATCGGACGGCAGGTCGACGGGATCCTTCTTTCTCCCGCAGGCATGGAGAGCTACGAAAAGCTGTACCCTTATCTCAGCCGGATCCCGACGGTGTTCATCGGCGAGAACCTGCGCGAGATGCCGGAGAGCTATGTATCCGTGGATAATTTCCGCGGCGCACAGATGGGCGTTGAATACCTCTACAAACTCGGCCACCGGGAGATTCTTTACTTTGGGCGCCGGCGTGGCAGCACGACCCACCAGCTCCGCGCAGAGGGCTATGCCGCCGCCTGTGAGCATTACGGCCTTACGCCTCACTACTGCAACAACAGCTTTTCCTCATCCTCCATCAAGTATGGCTACCAGCTTGCCAAGCAGCTTTTTTCTCAGGAGCTTCGTTACACGGCAATCTTTGCCGCGACTGACACCAATGCCCTGGGAATCATGCAGGCTGCCGAGGAAGTCAATATTCGCATCCCGGGTGATCTTTCGCTTCTGGGCTTTGACAACATCCGCGATGGCAGTCTGCCGCGCATCGGGCTTTCCACCATTGAGCAGCCCAAGAAAATGCTTGCCTCCGTTGCGGTCGAAACCCTGCTGGACAAGATACAAAACGACCGGGACGGCTATTCTCACCGCATCCTCTCTCCCGCGCTGGTCGAACGTTCGTCCTGTGCGCCGCTTCGCGGAGTCACAGAACGAAGCTTTGTCGGCAAGCGCTGAGATGGTTTTTCAGCGCTTGTGCATTGGAAAAGGGATACCCGGAAAAGATTTCCGCCCTGCGAGCCGGATTTTTGTGCGCCTTTGTCCGGCAGTGTCAGTGCAGCGCTGTTGATTTACCATTTATATACTGCCAATAACGCGGCGGGAGGCCCGCCGCGTTATTGGTGCATACGGCAGGACGGCTTGTCCTGCCCTTTGTTTTGCTCTCAACAGCTCCTCTCCGCCTCCACCAGGCTGCGTACAAGAGGATAAACATCATAGATGTCTGTGATAATATGGTCCGGCTCAAATTCGCGGCGAATACCGGAATCCTTCTCTCCGGTCAGCTTGGAACAGATCTGGATTGCCCGGAAAAAACCTGCTCTCTTGGAGCCAATAATATCACGGGAAACGGTGTCTCCCACATAGATGCATTCTTCCGGATGGGCACGAAGCTGATGCGCCGCCACGAAGAAGATATCAGGAAGAGGCTTCCTCAGTCCGGTTACCGAAGAAAGGGTAACATCGGAAAAGAAATCCCGAATATCATACTCCTCCAAGATGTCAAATACCTGGTACATGGCCGCCGTGTTGCTTACGATGCCCAGCTTGAGTCCCAAATCCGAGAGTCCCTGAAGCATCTCCTTCACCCGGGGACGGAGGGCGCGGTGATAGTGCGTCACTTCCCACATGTGGGCGATCTCCTCACAGTGCGGCGCCAGTTCCTGACGGGGAAAATCAAAATCCGCCAGGGCGTAGTCGCACCAGATGGAAATCGGCTTGAGCTCCACATCACAGCTGTCGCGGAAAAGGCCGTATTTCTTCCAGCCGGCATCCACGCGCCGCTTCAATTCCTCCCGGCTGACCTTCGGGTCAAGCCCCCAGCCGCGAAGCATCTCGTCAAGCTTGTCGATTGCCGCAAGCTCGGAGCACTCGTCTACGTAGATGTCCTCCAGTGTTCCGCCCATATCAAACATTACCGTTGTGATCATGCGATCTCCTCCCTGACGTTTCTTCGCACCGCCGGAGCGTCCAAATACTCAACGGCGGCGGGTATATTTTTTCCATTCGGGTTCCTCTTCGGCCGGCGTCTCCGGATGGTGATCCCTCCTGCAGAGGAAAAAGAAAAGGACCAAACCGCAGACCAGCGGGATAAGTAAAAACCATACGGCAAAAACCGAAAATTCCCGCATTGCGCCTGTACCCCGCAGGATAACCGCCATTGTGATAAAGGCGGCGGCCACATAGAGAGCCAGCCAGATATAGGTTCCGAAAATCAATCTTTTATCGGAAAGCAGAACATGCAGCAGCCAGCCGACCAGCAATACCGCTATGCTCACGCAAAGAGAGCCCAGCAGATTTCCCCAGAAGACCGGCCACGAGGCAGTCAGGGGAGCCAGCAGATCGGGGATGAAGGCAAAGGCAACCAGATACAGGCCGATAAACACAACGCTGAGGCAAAAGGTGTAAACCAGAAAGCCGCTTTTGGGCTTCCCGTTTTCCGTAAAGAGGAAGGTACTCCAGAAGCGTTTTCCTCTTTCGTCCCATTTTTTTTGACGCTCGCGCCGTTTTTGTTCCTGCTCGCGGGCCTTGTTCTGTCTGTAAAGTTCGTTTTCGTAATCCATTAGTTTCTGAAAAAAGCAGAACCGCGGAGCGGATGCGTCCGCTCCGCGGTTTCAAGTTCGTATTCTTTAACTCAGCTGCCGATCAGCCGATATTGGGATTCAGGCTCAGCCAGTAGATCCACATATCCTGTGTATCCAGGAACACGTTGTAGATTGCAGCCAGATCAGGCTCTTTTGCATTGAGCTCGACCAGAGTCATCTCGTTCTTCTTATCCTTTACATCATCGCGCACGGGCCAGTTGCCTTCCTTCTGGAAGGGCTTGAAGCCGCCGCTCTCACCGTCAGCACCGCCGGTGACATAGCGGATGAACAGACGGGCGCCGGCAGGATGCTTGCAGTTGTTGACAACATACATGTACTCAATGTTCTGCAGGCCGTTGTAGGGATCGAGCACGAGCCAGGCGATGTTGTAGCCGGAATCGTCGCGGTTGGAGATCTTGCCGGCAGAGGCCAGAGCCAGAGCGGGATCGTCAGCGGTGGAGTTGTGGACTGCCTCGACCAGCTCATCGCCGTCGCCGATGAAGGTGATCTTCATCTGAGAGAAGCGCCACAGATACTCAACGCCGGCGTTGTTCTCGGGCACATCAAAGTCAAAGCCGCTGGCGTCATAGGTGTACTCCAGATCCTCGCCATAGACTTCCTTGTAGTTGGCTTCCATCTGCTCGGCATTCACAATGAAGCTGGCGAACAGGGACAGGTAAGCGGTTTCAGAGCCGATCTCCTTGGCAAAGAGACGGTACTTCTGGCTGCCGTCATCGTTCCTTTCGACGATCTGCCACCAGCTGTCAATAGGCTGGTTCTCGGGGAATGCTTCGGTGTTGTAGTACCAGAAGGACTGGGAGGCGTAGAGCGGGTAGCCGTAACGCAGCAGATCTTCGCTGATGTGAGCGCAGATATCTTCAGGGTAGAAGGGGGCGATGTAGCCATCTTCATAATACTCGAAGAATACCTGGCCGTTCACATCCTTGACCTGCAGGACATCGCCCTTCACGTTGCCGGAGTCAGCCTCCAGCACGCACTTCTGCATCACCTCGTCGTTGTCCAGGTCCATGATCTCTACAGTCAGCCCGGGGAAGGCTTCCTCAAAGGTCTCTTTGTCCTTGAGCATCTTGGAGGAGGTGGCGTAAACGTTGATGGAGCTTCCGTCCTTGAGTTCTTCCAGAGCCTGCTCATAGAGTTCCTCATCCGTCATTTTGCTCCAGTCATCATAGATCGGACCATAGAATGAGGAGTCCTCAACGGCGGGAGCTTCCTCCTGAGGGGCGTCTTCGTTCTGTGCGGGGGTGTTTTCCGATGCTGCGGGGGTATTGGTCTGCTGATTGCCGCAGGCGACGAGACTGAATACCATGCACAGTGCCAGCAGCAGGGCGAGGGATTTGCTCATTTTCATTGTACTGTTCTCCTTTCCATTTTGTTGCCTGAATTATTGGGGACTTATACCGTGCGGTGTGACCGCTTCAGCTACTGAATGCTTTACCTTGCGCGCTTGATGAGGCGCGTGGTGGCGGCGTTGTAAACGTTGACCTTTTCAGGGGCAATGGAGACATAGACGGTCTGATCCAGCGCGTACTGGGCAAGCCCGATCTGCTTGGAGAGGAAGTCGCTGTTGCCGGTGCGCAGGGAGACCAGCGTCTCGGAGCCGGCCGGCTGGTTTGCATACACCTGCACCGGGATGCGGCCTTCACCCGGCTCTTCAAAGATATGGATCTGCTCCGGACGGATGGCAACCACGCAGTCAAACTCGCCGCTGGGAACCTCCTCGTCGGTCATATCGGAGGAATCGAACACATAGGAGTCCAGCTCGCAGCGCACGCGGAGCTTGCCGCCCTCGTAGATGGCCTTGCCCTCCAGGAAGTTGATGCGGGGGTTGCCGATAAAGTCTGCGGCCTCCAGGTCGATGGGGTTCATGTACAGCTCCATGGGCGCCGCGACCTGGCTGAGCTCGCCGGCCTTGAAGAGGGCGATCTTGGTGGACATGGTCATGGCCTCGACCTGGTCATGGGTTACATAGATGATCGTCGTACCCAGTTCCTTGTGTATGCGCTGCAGCTCGGAGCGCATATCCACGCGCAGACGGGCGTCCAGGTTTGAGAGCGGCTCGTCAAGCAGCAGGAGCTTCGGGTTGGAAGCGACGGCACGGGCAATGGCCACGCGCTGCTGCTGGCCGCCGGAAAGCTCGTTGGGGTAACGGTCGATGTATTCCTCGATGCGCATCATGCGCAGGGCCTCCTGCACACGGCTTGCGATCTCCTCCTTGGGGAGCTTCTGGATCTTCAGGCCGAAGGCAATGTTCTCGCGTACGGTCATATGCGGCCAGAGGGCATAGGACTGGAACACCAGGTTCAGTCCGCGCTTGCTGGGCTCGGCGTAGTAGGCCAGATCCGCATTGATCATCTCCTCGCCGTCGATGGTCATGACACCGTTCTGCGGCTTCTCCAGGCCGGACACCACACGCAGCGTGGTGGTCTTGCCGCAGCCGGAGGGACCGAGCAGGGTCATGAAATCTCCGTCCTCAATGACCAGGTTGATATCCCGCAGGACGTGGTTGTTTCCGTAGTATTTATCAATATGCTTCAGTTCAATTCTGCTCATGTTGTACCTTCCCTTTCTTTACCACGACTTACCGATATCGGCGCCAAAGCGGTTGGCGATAATATAGCAGATCAGAATAAACATCAGAACGCAGACCGAGATTGCATCCGCCATCTGGTTCATACCATCCTGCGAGTATGTAAACGCCAGGTAGGACATCGTCGTAGTACGCTTATCCATCATGATGATAATCAGGTCGAGCTCCTTGGCAATGCTGATAAAGGTCAGCATAAAGCCGGAGATAAAGCCGTTCTTTGCCAGCGGCAGGACGATCCGGCTCAGCTTCTTGCCGAAGCCCGCGCCGTTGATCTCCGCCGCCTCTTCGAGTTCCACGGCGATCTGCATCATGTTCGCCGTGCCGGAGCGGCTGGCAAAGGGGAAATGCTTGACAACGCTGGTAAGAACGATCAGCGTGAATGTACCGTAGATAGACGGGATCAGGCCGCCCAGGTGAGGCCTGCTGAACATGGCCACATACATGGCGGAGAAAGCCACGCCGCTCATCAGATAGGGAACGAACACCAGCTGCTCGGTCAAGCTGCCATACCACTTGCCGCGGCCGCGGGTGCAGATGTAACCCAAAAACTGTCCGCAGAAGGCGGTGATGACGGAGCCGATAACGGTCAGACGAATGGTGTTGAACAGGGCCTTGCCGAACTCGCTGTTGTAGAAGATGCCCTTGTAGCTGGTGTAGTAAGGAGCCAGATTCTCATCGGCGCCGATCCAGTTATAGAGCGTCAGGTTGTTCAGGCCGTAGCCGCCGCCGGTACTGATCTGGAAGGTCTCCATGACGAGAACGAACATGGGCATGACCATTGCGAAGAAGAGGAACAGGACCAGGAAGATCATCAGGGGAAGCTTAGCCTTACCCAGACGCATCTCGGTGCTGCGTCCGCCCTTGCCGCCGATGGTGGCATAGCTCTTACGCACGCCGATCAGGCGCTGGTTGGCAAAGATGATCAGTGCGGCCAGGGAGATCAGGATAATGCTCATCGCGTAGCCCACGTTCTGGGGGCTGCCGTTGATGAAGTTCTTCATCTTGGTGGCCAGGGTGAAGTAACCGATACGGTTGCCCAGGTTGGCCGCCACGCCGTAGGTACCGATGGACTTACTGAGCGTCATAACGATGGCGGAAAGCACACTGGGGAGCACCAGGGGGATCGTAATGGACCGGAGGATCTGGGGCTTTGATGCGCCGCAGATCTCACCCATCTCCTCAAGCTCGGAGTTGATGGAGCGCAGAGCGGACTGCACATGAATGTACGAGAACGCGTAATAGTGCAGCGACATGCACAGCACGATGGCTACGGGGCCGTATGCCAGCCAGTCGGGAATCGGGATTCCCATACCTGCCAGGAAGCCCAGCGAGCCGGAGGTCTTGTTGCGGAACACTGCCAGCCAGGCCAGCGATTTGCACCAGGACGGGATCATGTACGGGATAACCACCAGCATGCCCAAAAGCTTTTTGCAGGGAATGTCCGTGCGGGCGACCAGCCAGCCCAGAACACTGCCCAGAGGAACGCTGACAAGCACGGTGAAGAAACCGCAGACCAGCGAGTTTTTCAGCGGGCCCCACAGCGTTGCGCTGGCCATCTGACCCACAAGGAGGTATTTCCAATAATAGAGCGTAAAGTCGCCCACCTGGGCGCCATGTATACGCCGCAGCTCGCCCTTCGCCACAAGGAAGGTCGAGGCAATCATTTGCAGCAGCGGGATCACGATCAAGCAGAACAAAACGACAAGGCTGACAGCCACGACCAGGTTAAACGGGTTTTTCACCACGTTCAGGATCTGGTTTTTCAATCGTGTTTTGTTGAACGGTCTGCGCTGCTTTTTAGTACTCACATCCGATACTCCTTTCTTGCCGGCGATTCCGGCGGGAACCTGCGGTTTGCAGGACATGTGTCCGGAAAAGAAATCGATCCTTTTGCCCGAATACGAATACGTTTCCGAACCTCTCTGTTGGCATTATTATAGCAAAATCACGGTTTTCGTCAATTAATTCATACCGAAGTTTTTAATTTCCGGAGTTTTTAACAAATTCTATTACGCAAAACACAGCAAATATGCCAATAAATTGTGTCTGAATCTCCTGAAAAGGCGCAACACTCTCCGAAAATTTCCGTAAATTGCGTTCAAAAACTGGGGAGACCCTGCGGATCGCCCCCAGTTTTTTTCGCGCTGTCCGCTCAGCAGTACAGCTCCGGTTTTTCGATGGTCTCCACTTTCAGGAACTGAGAGGTGCCGCGGGACGCATTGAGTGCGTCGCCGGCAACACAGGCCACATAGCCGTCCCAGGAGGAGGGTCCGGTGAGCTTTCCGGCATGGACAGACTCCACCCACTTGCACATCTCGATGTCATAGGCCTCGATAAAGCGCTCTTTCCAGTCGGTCATGATGGGCATGCACTCGGCCGGCTGGAGACTGTCCCAGCCAGCGGGACGGGCGCGGCGCACGACCGCATAGGGGTCGGGCAGCTTGACGGTGCCGTTTTCACAAACGACTTCGCACTGGATGTCATAGCCGTAGCCGTCGGCTACCTGCACTTCCACGTCGATAAAGCAGCCCTTCTTGGTGCGCAGCAGTACGACCTGGGGGTTGTCATAGCCCTTGTCGGAATTGGCGCTCTGGCGCACACGTACGCACTGAGCGTCCTCATACTCATCGCCCAGCAGCCAGCGGCAGATATCCAGCTCGTGGATCGCCACGTTGGTGATACCGTTCTCGGTCTTAAAGCCCGGACCCTGGGCCACGTTACGGTGGCAGGCCTTGATGAGCAGGGGCGCGCCCAGCTCACCGGAGTCGATGATGCGCTTCATTTCGGCGTATCCGCGGTCATAGCGGCGCATGAAGCCCACCTGCACCAGACGCTTGCCGATCTCCAGCTCGCGGGCGATGATCTCCTCGCAGTCCTTTGCGTTCTGGCTCAGCGGCTTTTCACAGAAGCACCACTTCTCGTGCTTGAGCACTTCCATCACATAATCATGGTGGGTGGAGTCAATAGAGGTGATGACCACCGCTTCCACCTCAGGGTCTGCGATCATGCCTTTGCAGTCGCTGCCGTAGGAACGGATGCCGAACTTTTCGGCGAGCGCGTCCGCGCTGGCCGCAGTGTTGGAGCTGACGGCGACAACCGTTGCACCGGGAACACATTCAATGATGCGGCGGCAGTGATCCTTGCCGATGGCGCCGCAGCCGATCAGGCCGATTTTCAGAATTTTGTCCAAGGTTTTTGTCCTCCTTAAAACTTTCTTGCCGCCTCGAGGTGCGACTTTAAATCTTCATAGGCTTTGAGATTTCTCTCGTTCTCGCTGACCTCCGTATCGCCCACGCGCCACCAGGAGCTGTAGCCCTCGGTCATGGATTTGGGCAGGACGCGGATATCGAAAAGCACCGGGATGCCGTCAACCTTCTTGGCATCGGCAATGGCCGTGCGCAGCTCATCGAGCGTATGCACGGTGTAGCCCTTGCAGCCGTAGGCCTCGGCGATCTTGGCAAAATCCACCGGCATGAAGGGTCCGGAGAACGCACCGTCCTCGCCGCGGAAGCGCAGTTCGGTGCAGAGAGTATCGTTGCCGTGGCCAACCTGCAGGTTGTTGATGCAGCCAAAGCTGGCGTTGTTGAAGAGGCAGACGTTGATCTTTTTGTGCTCCTGCAGCGCCGTGAGCAGCTCGGAATGGAGCATGATGAAGCTGCCGTCGCCGGCCATGGCATAGACATCCCTATCGCCGATGGCATGCTTCACGCCCAGCGCGCCGGAGACTTCATAACCCATGCAGGAGTAGCCGTACTCCATGTGATAGGTGTCCACGCCTCTGGGCCGCCACATGCGCTGCATGTCGCCGGGCAAAGAGCCCGACGCGCCGATGACCACATCATCGGGATCAATGCATTCATTGATGACGCCCAATACCGCTGTCTGTGTCAGGTCGGCGTGCAGATCCTCTGCGAAGCGGAAAGCAGAGGCGGCGTTGGCATCGTTAACCTCGGGGACATAGTCTGGCCCGAAGCTGATGCCGTCCAGCCGTCTGAGTTCCTCTTTCCAGCGGGCGATGGCCTCGTCCACCTCAGTGGTGTAGGGTGCCTTGTAGCCATCCAGCGCAGTCAGCAGAGCGGGCAGAGCACGTTTGGCGTCGGCCACCACGGGCACGGCGGCGTCCATCTTCAGCGCCTGGAATTCGGAAACGTTGATGTTTACAAAATTTGCCTCATCGTTAAAGAGCCACTTGGAGGCGGTAGTGAAGTCGGTATAGCGGGTGCCGACGCCGATGATAACATCTGCGTCCCTGGCGATCTCATTGGCGGCGGAGCAGCCCGTCACGCCGATACCGCCCAGATTCAGCGGGTGATCCCACACCACGGCGCTCTTACCGGCCTGAGTCTCACCGAAGGGGATGCCGGTGGCTTCGGCGAAGGTCCGGAATTCCTCATGGGCCTCGCTGTAGCGCACGCCGCCGCCGCAGATCAGCAGCGGCTTCTTTGCCGTGCGGATCAGCGCCGCGGCTTCCTCGATGGCCTCCGTCTCGGGCAGGCGGCGAGCCAGGCGGTGAACACGTTTGCGGAAAAAGCTGACAGGATAGTCGTAGGCCTCTCCTTCCACATCCTGCGGCATGGCGATGCATACTGCGCCGGTGTTGGCCGGGTCGGTGAGCACGCGCATGGCGCTGATCATCGCGCTCATCAGCTGTTCAGGGCGCGCAATGCGGTCCCAGTAGCGGCAGACGGCGCGGAAAGCATCGTTTGTGGAGAGGGTGAGGTCGTAAGTCTGTTCCACCTGCTGCAGCACAGGGTCAGGCTGGCGGCAGGCGTACACATCGCCGGGCAGGATCAGTACGGGGATGTTGTTTGCTGTGGCGGTGGCGGCGGCAGTCACCATGTTGGCAGCGCCGGGGCCCACCGAACTGGTAACAGCCATAATCTTTTTGCGCTTGCACTGGCGGGCAAAAGCCCCGGCGGGGTGCGCCATGCCCTGCTCATTGTGTCCCTGATAATAAGTCAGCGAATGTCCGCCCTGTTCAAGAGCCTGACCGATTCCGACAACGCAGCCAT
>SAMEA3663248__coassemble_224_pt1 | contig 20972 bp, 19 predicted proteins | sample SAMEA3663248__metabat2_low_PE_036 | metagenome-assembled genome bin SAMEA3663248 (sample SAMEA3663248) | pig gut metagenome | biome: pig gut; feature: pig-associated habitat; material: faeces | place: China | collected 2013 | reverse complement strand
ACCCCACTTATTAGATAGTATATCATACTGTCTAACAAATGGGGTGCAGTTCATTGCGGGAGCGTTTTTCGTCTATATGGTCATATGCCGTGGTATTTTTCTTTTGTCTCGCAGTAAATGCAGCGGTACAGATCGTGCTCCCGGTTTACCAGCTTGAACACATGGTCCAGCTCCTGCTCCGTGGTGGTGATGCAGCGGGAGTTGCGGCATTTGATCACGTTTCTCAGATAAACGCCCTCGTCCGGCTCCGGCTTTTCCGGCTTGTCCGCCTCCTCAAGGAGCTTGAGGATCAGGGCCATGCGCATATACTTGCCGTAGAGCGCCTGCTTGAAATAGCAGGCCCGGGGGTCGCTGTCCACAGCCACGCTGATCTCGTTCACCCGGGGCAGCGGATGGAGAACGCACATGTCGGCCTTGGCCGCCTGCATCTTCTCCGGCGTCAGGATATAGCTGTCCTTCAGGCGGAAATACTCCTCCTCGCTGGGAAAGCGCTCCCGCTGAATGCGGGTCATATACAGGATGTCCAGCTCCGGTATGGCCTCTTCCAAACTGGTGGTCTGGATATATTCCACGCCCTTTTCCACCAGCACGCCCTTTTTCACATAGCTGGGCAGCTTCAGTTCCTCCGGGGAGATGAGCACCACGCGGATCCCCTCGTAGCGGGACATGGCCTCCAGCAGGGAGTGCACCGTACGGCCGTATTTCAGATCGCCGCAGAGGCCGATGGTCAGATGGTCCAGCCTCCCCTTTTCCCGGTAGATGGTCAGCAGGTCGGCCAGGGTCTGGGTGGGGTGGTTGTGTCCGCCGTCGCCGGCGTTGATGACGGGAATGGAAGCGTTGAGAGAGGCCACATAGGGCGCGCCCTCCTTGGGATGGCGCATGGCGATAATGTCCGCGTAGCAGCTGACGATCTTGGCCGTGTCGGCCACGCTCTCCCCTTTTGCGCTGGAGGAGCTGGCCGCCTCGGAAAAGCCCAGAACATTTCCGCCCAGTTCATACATGGCTGCCTCAAAGCTGAGCCGGGTACGGGTGGAGGGCTCGAAAAACAATGTCGCCAGCTTCTTGCCCCGGCACTTTTCGGAATAGGCGGCGGGATGGGCAATAATGTCGTTTGCCGTGTCCATCAGGCCCTGGATCTCCCCGGTGGACAGGTCCAGAATATTGATCAGATTTCTCATTTCTTGATCCAGCTTTCGTCAGAGGGGTTATTCCGGAAGGCGATCAGGCGCTCCACATCTTCAGGGGCGATATAGCCCTCCTCCGCGGCGGCCTGAGCCACCACGTCAAAATTGGTCAGGGAGATGTTTTTCACCTGGGCCTCCGCCAGGCGCTCAAGGCCCTTTTTCATGCCATAAGTGAAGATGCTGACCACACCCAGCACCTCCGCCCCGGCTTCACGCAGGACGTTTACCACCTCGATCACGCTGCCGCCGGTGGAGATCAGATCCTCCACCACCACGACCTTCTGGCCCTTTTCCAGGCGGCCCTCGATCTGGTTCTGGCGGCCGTGGTCCTTGGCTCCGGAGCGGACATAGCCCATGGGCATGTTCAAAATATGGGCGGTGATGGCCGCGTGGGCGATACCGGCGGTGGAGGTACCCATCAGGATCTCGGCCTCCGGGTAGTGGGTTTTGATCAGCTCCGCAAGGCCCTCTTCCACGTCAAGCCGCACTTCCGGGGCGGTGAGGGTCAGGCGGTTATCGCAGTACACAGGGCTTTTGATGCCGCTGGCCCAGGTGAAGGGCTCGTCCGGGCGGAAAAATACCGCCTGTATCTTCAATAAATCCTTTGCAATCTTCTTTTCCATCATCCTACAAATTCCTCCACACATCTGTTATATGCCGCCACAGGGTCCGCCGCGGCGGTAATGGGTCTTCCAACCACAATATAATCGGAGCCCAGCTCCTTTGCCCTTGCGGGGGTAGTGACACGCTTCTGGTCGCCCACGTCCCCATCGGCAAAGCGGACGCCGGGGGTAACGGTGACAAAGCCCGCGCCGCAGACCTGATGCACCTTGCCGGACTCCAGCGGGGAGCAGACCACGCCGTCCAGGCCGGATTCCATGGCATTTCTGGCATAGTGCATGACCGTCTCATCCAGAGGCCGGTCGATGAGCAGCTCTCTTCTCATGCTCTCCTCGTCGGTGGAGGTGAGCTGGGTGACAGCGATCAGCAGGGGGCGGCTGCCATCCGGACGGGTCAGGCCCTCCAGCGCGGCTTTCATCATGGCGGAAGTCCCGGCGGCGTGGACATTGCACATGTCCACATCCAGGCCGGACAGCACCGCCATGGCCTTTTTCACGGTGTTGGGGATGTCGTGCAGCTTCAGGTCCAGGAAAATCTTGTGTCCCCGGGCCTTGATCTCCCGTACGATCTGGGGTCCTTCCGCGTAGAAAAGCTCCATGCCGATCTTCACGAAGGGTTTTTTGTCCGTGAAACGGTCAAGAAAGCTGAAAACCTGCTGGGCGCTGCTGAAGTCGCAGGCCACGATCACATCTTTACCCATTGTTTGCTCCTCCTATTATCTCTCTCAGGGATGGTATGTTGTATTTTTCCATAACGTGGGGCAGGTCGTTGATGATATCCCGGCAGGCATAAGGCTGAATGAGATTTGCCGCCCCCACCTGCACCGCTGTGGCGCCTGCCAGCATCATTTCGATCACATTTTCCGCGCTGGACACGCCGCCGACGCCCATGACCGGCAGCTTCACCGCCTGGGCCACCTGATTGACCATGCGCAAAGCCACCGGGAAAACCGCGCTGCCGGAAAAGCCGCCCATGCGGTTGGCGATCACCGGCTTTCGGGTGTTCAGGTCGATCCGCATACCCAGAAGGGTGTTAATGAGGCTAATGCCGTCGGCCCCGGCCTCCTCGCAGGCTTTGGCGATGGAGACGATGTCCGTCACGTTGGGCGTCAGCTTGATGAACACCGGCTTTGTGGTGACGGCCTTCACTGCCCTTGTCACCTCCGCCGCGGCCTCCGGCAAGGTGCCGAAGCTCATGCCGCCGCCGTGGACATTGGGGCAGCTGATGTTGACCTCCAGCCAGCCCACCTGGGGGCAGGCGTCCAGCTTTGCGCAGGTGTACGCATAGTCCTCCACGGAAAAGCCGCTGACATTGGCGATCACCTTTTTGTGAAAGCATTTTTCCAGCTTGGGCAGCTCCTCCGAAATCACCTTGTCCACGCCGGGGTTTTGCAGGCCCACCGCGTTGATCAGGCCCGCCGTGCACTCGGCGATGCGGGGCGTGGGATTGCCAAAGCGGGGGTCTTTGGTGGTGCCTTTGAAGGAAAATGTGCCCAGAATGTTGATGTCATAAAGCTCCGCGTACTCGTAGCCGTAGCCGAAGGTACCGCTGGCCGGGATGACGGGATTATCCAGCTCGATGCCGCAGAGCGTCACTTTCATGTCTGCCATTTGATCTCTCCTTTTTTCAGCACCGGCCCGTCCTTGCAGATGCGCTTTGCGCCGTAAAGGGTCTCGCAGGAGCAGCCCATGCAGGCCCCAAAGCCGCAGCCCATCCGGGCCTCAAAGCTGAACTCCCCGTCGCTCTTTGCGCAGTCATACACCGGCCGGTACATGCTCTCCGGGCCGCAGGTGTAAAAGTAGCTGTAGTCCCTGTCCTTCATGGCCTCCGTCACAAAGCCCTTAACACCATAGCTTCCGTCCACGGTGCAGACCGTCACCTCCGCGCCCAGAGCCTTGAATTCATCCTCGTAGATGACTTCCTCCGCGCTGTTGAAGCCCAGAATGACGGAGGGATGTTTTCCCTCTTTGATTAATGTCTTTGCCAGAATGTACAGCGGCGTAAAGCCCAGGCCCCCGGCGATGAGCAGAGGCCGCTCTCCGGAAAGGGAGGGATCAAAGCCGTTTCCCAGCCCGGTGAGCAGGTCAAGACTGCCGCTTTGGATTGTGCTCAGTTTTTCCGTGCCGCTGCCCAGCACCTTGTAGACCAGGGTGATCACCCCGTCCTCACAGTCGCACACCGACAGGGGGCGGCGGAGGAACAGACCCTCGATTTTGATGTCCACAAACTGCCCCGGCCTTTTGATGGCCGAGCAGTCCCCCTTCAGCCTGATCTGCATCACATCACAGGTGAGGGGGCGGTTTTCCACGATCTCAAAAAGTCCCTGTTTCATTTCAGCCCTCGATATCCATATATACAGCCCTGCCCTGATATACCGTCAGGACGCAGCGGCCCTGAACAGTCATGCCGGCAAAGGGGGTGGCCCGGCCCATAGAGGCGAAGCGCTCCGGGTCGATCAAATAGCTGCTCTCCAGATCCCACAGGCAGAAGTCGTTCCCCAGGGGGATGTGAAAGCGCTGCCGGGGGCGGATGCTCAAAAGCTCCACCAGCTTTTCAAGGCTGATGATGCCGGTTTTGACCAGCCCGGTATAGAGCAGCGGGAAGGCCGTCTCCAGCCCCACGATACCGAAGGCGCTCTTTTCCAGACCCCGGGACTTCTCCTCGGCGGAGTGGGGAGCGTGGTCCGTGGCGATCATGTCGATGGTGTCGTCCAGGATCCCCTCAATGAGAGCCTGCTGGTCCGCCTTGGCCCGGATGGGCGGGTTCATTTTGAAACGGCCCTCCTCCTGCAGCATACTGTCGTCCAGCAGCAGGTAGTGGGGCGCGGTCTCGCAGCTCACGTCCAGTCCCTCCGCCTTGGCCCGGCGGATCAGCTCCACGCTCTCCCTGGCGGAGATGTGGCACACATGGTAGGCGCAGCCGGTCTCTCTGACCAGCTTCAGGTCCCTTTCGATCTGGGCGTACTCGCTCTCGGAGCAGATGCCCCGGTGGCCGTGGGCACGGGCATATTCCCCGTCGTGGATATAGCCGCCGCGAAGCAGACTGTTGACCTCGCAATGGGCTACGATCATCTTGCCCAGAGCCTTTGCCCGAAGCATAGCCTGACGCATCATGTCGTCGCTCTGCACGCCCCGGCCGTCGTCGGAGAAAGCCACCACATCGGGGGCCATGGCCTCCAGCTCCGCAAGCTCCTCCCCTTTCTCGCCCACGGTGATGGCGCCGTAGGGCAGGACGTGGATCAAGGCGTCTCTTTTGATGAGGTCCGTCTGGACTTTCAGGTTTTCCCCGCTGTCCGGCACCGGAGACAGGTTTGGCATGGTGCACACTGCGGTGTAGCCTCCCCGGGCCGCCGCGGCGCAGCCGGATTTGATGGTCTCCTTATAAGAAAATCCCGGCTCTCTGAAATGCACATGCACATCACAAAAGCCGGGAAAAGCAATATATTTTTCGCTGTCAAAAGCGGATGCGGAGCCGTCCAAAGAGAACAGCATCTCCTTGGAAACCTCGCCCATATCCAGCTTGCGTACCTTTTTCAGCTCGGTCATGGTATTTCTCCTTGAAAAACAAAATGCCCTGCCGAAACACGGCAAGACACAGGAAAACACCGGCAGCCAGGGCTGCCCCATGTTCAGTTCCGCTCTTGCCGATATCTCGTATCCGCTTAAAGTGCTTTTGGTATTATACCACATATCGCGTCTTTGTCAACACTTGATCTCCGCCCGGGGCAAAAGCCCCGGGCGTCTGTCTTTCATTCTATGCGCAGCTTTTCCAGCAGAGCGTGGAGGGCGCTGGCCCTGTGGCTGATGAGGTTTTTCTGCTCCGGGCTGAGCTGGGCGGCCGTGCAGCCGTACTCCGGCAGGAAAAACAGCGGGTCATAGCCAAAGCCGTTTTCCCCCTTCTCCTCATGGCCGATCTGGCCGTACATATAGCCCTCAGCACAGACCTGTCTCCCGTCGGGGTAGACCAGGGCGATGGCGCAGGTGTAGTGGGCGCCCCGGTCCTCTCTCCCCTCCAGTTTTTCCAGAAGCAGACGGTTATTGGCCTCGTCATCCCCGTGGTGGCCGCAGAAGCGGGCGGAGTAGATGCCGGGCGCGCCGTCCAGAGCGTCCACACAGATGCCGCTGTCGTCGGCCAGAGCGCAGCAGCCGGAAAGCTCCGCAATCTCCTTTGCCTTCTTCACGGCGTTTTCCATGAAGGTACTGCCGTCCTCTATGGTCTCGTGCTCGATCCCGGCCTCCCGCATGGAGAGGATCTCTTCAAAGAGCCCCCCCAGGATGGCCTTGATCTCGATGAGCTTGTGATTATTGTTGGATGCAATGATGAGTTTCATATTTTCACCTCATACTAATTCTTGATTGAAAGATTGAATCAGCGGCGCAGGGATATTGGTGCAAGACAAGGCAGAGGAGCGCCGCCATACTTTGTGTATGGCAAGTGACGATAACGCGGTATTGCACCAATAGACCAAGCAGATATTAAAGATTTTAATCGAGAATTAGTATCAGAACAGGCCGCTGATCACGCCGTTTTCGTCCACGTCGATGCGCTCCGCCGCCGGGGATTTGGGCAGACCGGGCATGGTCATAATATCGCCGGTGAGGGCCACCACGAAGCCTGCGCCCGCCGCCACCTTCAGGTTCCGCACGGAGATGCGGAAGTCTCTGGGCGCGCCCAGCTTTGTGGGGTCGTCGGAGAAGCTGTACTGGGTCTTGGCCATGCAGACGGGCATGGAGCCGAAGCCCAGCACCTCAAGTTGCTTGAGCTGCTTGGGGGCGTTACCCACCAGGTCCGCGCCGTCAGCGTGGTAGACCTTTTGGGCAATGGCGTTGATTTTTTCTTCAATGCTCAGGCTGTCTTCATAGCAGAAGTGAAAGTCATTGGGCTGCTGGCAGAGGCGGACCACCTCTTCGGCCAGGGCCATGCCGCCCTCGCCGCCTTTGGCCCAGACCTCGCTGAGGGCCACGTTCACGCCCAGCTCCCGGCACTTTTCCTCCACCATGTGAAGCTCCGCTTCCGTATCGGTGGGGAAAGCGTTGATGGCCACCACGCAGGGCAGGCCGTACACCTTCTGAATATTCTCCACATGCTGCAGCAGGTTGGGCAGGCCCTTTTCCAGGGCGTCAAGGTTTTCGTTATTCAGCTCTGCCTTCTCCACGCCGCCGTGGTATTTCAGGGCGCGGACCGTGGCCACCACCACAACGGCGGAGGGCCGCAGTCCTGCCATGCGGCACTTGATATCAAAGAACTTCTCCGCGCCCAGGTCGGCAGCGAAGCCCGCCTCGGTCACCACATAGTCGCTCAGCTTCAGGGCCATGCGGGTGGCGGTCACGGAGTTGCAGCCGTGGGCGATGTTGGCAAAGGGGCCGCCGTGGATGAGCACGGGGGTACCCTCCAGGGTCTGGACCAGGTTTGGCTTGATAGCGTCCTTCAGCAGGGCGGCCATGGCCCCCTCGGCCTTCAGGTCGTGGGCGGTGACGGGCCGTCCGTCATAGGTATAGCCCACGATCATACGGCCCAGACGGGCCTTCAGGTCCATCAGGTCGGAGGCCAGGCAGAGCACCGCCATAACCTCGCAGGCCACGGTGATGTCAAAGCCGTCCTCCCGGGGTACGCCGTTGGGCTTGCCGCCCAGGCCGTCGATAATGTGGCGCAGCTGGCGGTCGTTCATGTCCACCGCCCGCTTCCAGGTGATCTGCTTGGGGTCGATGCCCAGAGCATTGCCCTGCTGGATATGGTTGTCCAGCATAGCGGCCAGCAGGTTGTTTGCCGCGCCGATGGCGTGGAAGTCGCCGGTAAAGTGCAGGTTGATGTCCTCCATGGGCACCACCTGAGCGTGTCCGCCGCCGGCGGCCCCGCCCTTAATGCCGAACACGGGGCCCAGAGAGGGCTCGCGCAGGGCGGCGATGGCGTTTTTGCCGATCTTCCGCAGGCCGTCGGTCAGGCCCACGGAGGTGGTGGTCTTGCCCTCGCCCGCAGGGGTGGGGGTGATGGCGGTGACAAGGATCAGCTTCCCGTCGGGCTTATCCGCCATGTCACGCAGAAGGGCGTTGTCGATCTTGGCCTTGTAGTTGCCGTAGGGCTCCCAGTATTTTTCGTCCACGCCGGCCGTTTCGGCGATCTGGCTGATTCTCTTCATCTGACAGCGCTGGGCAATTTCAATATCGCTGAGCCATTCCATGGTGATCTGCTCCTTTTATTTGAAATATTTGACCGCTGAGGTAAACATCTTCATATCGTATTCGCCGGGGACATTCTTATACAGGCCGCTGCCGATGCGCTCCGCGTGGCCCATCTTGCCGAACACCCTGCCGTCGGGGGAGCAGATGCCCTCCACGGCGAACATGGAGTTATTGGGATTGAAGTGCACGTCGTCGGTGGCATTACCCTGAAGGTCCACATACTGGGTGGCGATCTGGCCGTTGGCGGCAAGGCTCCGGATCAGCTCCTCGCCGGCAATGAAGCGGCCCTCGCCGTGGGAGATGGGGACGCTGTAAATGTCGCCCACCTTCGTTCCGGCAAGCCAGGGTGACTTGTTGGAGGCCACCCGGACCCGGACGATGCGGGACTGGTGTCTGGCAATGGTGTTGAAGGTCAGGGTGGGGCAGCTGGCGTCGGTGTCCATGATGCGGCCGTAAGGCACAAGGCCCAGCTTGATCAGGGCCTGGAAGCCGTTGCAGATGCCGCAGATCAGGCCGTCCCGCTGCTCCAGAAGCTTTGTCACTTCCTCGCGGACGGCGGCGTTGCGGAAGAAGGCGGTGATGAACTTGCCGGAGCCGTCCGGCTCGTCGCCGCCGGAGAAGCCGCCGGGGATGAAGATCATCTGGGCAGTCTTCAGGGACTGGGCGAAGCTGTCCACGCTGCGGGCAATGCCCTCGGCACTCAGGTTGTTGATGACCATGATCTCCGGCTCCGCACCGGCGTCAGACATGGCCTTGGCGCTGTCAAATTCGCAGTTGGTGCCGGGGAAAACCGGGATCAGCACCCTGGGCTTGGCGGTTTTGACCGCCGGGGCGCTGCGCGGAAATTCCGGAGCGCTGAAGGTCTCCATTTTGCCGCCCTGCGCGGGGATGTTGCAGGGGTAGACGCTCTCCAGCTTATCCTCGTAAGCGCCCAGCAGCGCGCTGAGGGAAAGGCTCTCTCCGCCGTAAACGAAGCGCGGTTCGTCGGTAACGGTACCGATGAGGGTTCCTTCCTCACTGTCTCCGGCCATCTCCAGCACAAATGCGCCGTACTGGTAACCGAAGAGCTCCTTCAAACTTAGGCTGTCATTGAAGGTAAAGCCCAGAGCGTTGCCGAAGGCCATCTTCATCACGGCCTCGGCCACACCACCGTAGCCGGGGGTGTAGGCCGCCACAGCCTCACCAGAGGCAAGCAGCTCGTGCACTCTGTCAAACACATCCAGCAATGACGCGGTGACGGGCAGGCCGTTTTCGTCATATTCGGGGGCGATCAGAATGACCTTGTCCCCCGCCTTTTTCAGCTCGTTGGGGACGATGCTCTGCACCTTTTCGGTGGTGACGGCAAAGGAGACCAGCGTGGGCGGCACGTCCATATCCTCAAAGGAGCCGCTCATGGAGTCCTTGCCACCGATAGCGCCGATGCCCAGCTCCATCTGGGCCTTGAATGCGCCCAGCAGAGCGGCCAGCGGCTTTCCCCAGCGCTCCGGCTCCCGGCGCAGACGCTCAAAATATTCCTGAAAGGTCAGGTACACATCCTCAAACTTCGCGCCGGTGGCGATCAGCTTGCTGACGCTCTCCACCACGGCCAGATAGGCGCCGTGATAGGGGCTTTTTTCGGTGATAAAGGGGTTATAGCCCCAGGCCATCAGGGAGCAGTCGTCGGTGTGCTTTTTCTCCACGGAAATTTTCTGCACCATGGCCTGAATGGGGGTCAACTGATTCACGCCGCCAAAGGGCATGAGCACCGTGCCCGCGCCGATGGTGGAGTCAAAGCGCTCGGAAAGACCCCGCTTGGAGCAGACGTTCAAATCCTGAGCAAGTTCGGTATAGCCCTGGGCAAAGTCCGCGGGGATGGGCTTTTCATAGCCCTGGGGCTTTGTGATGAGCACCTCCACATGCTTCTCCGCGCCGTTGGAGTTGAGAAATTCACGGCTCACGTCCACGATCTTTCTGCCGTTCCAGTGCATGACCAGTCTCGGCTCCTGGGTGACGTGGGCCAGTACGGTGGCCTCCAGATTCTCGCTATGGGCCAGGGCCATAAAGCGCTCAGTATCCTCCGCTGCGATGACCACGGCCATGCGCTCCTGAGACTCGCTGATGGCAAGCTCGGTGCCGTCAAGGCCCTCATACTTTTTGGGTACGGCGTTCAGGTCGATATCCAGTCCGTCGGCCAGCTCGCCCACGGCCACGGACACGCCGCCGGCGCCGAAGTCGTTGCAGCGCTTGATCATGCGGCAGGCTTCACGATTGCGGAACAGGCGCTGGAGCTTGCGCTCCTCGGGGGCGTTGCCCTTCTGCACCTCGGCCCCGCAGGTCTCCAAAGACTGGAGGGTGTGGGACTTGGAGGAGCCGGTGGCGCCGCCGCAGCCGTCGCGGCCGGTGCGGCCACCCAGAAGGATGACCACATCCCCGTCCTGGGGGCACTCCCGGCGCACATTCTCCGCCGGGGCGGCGGCGATGACCGCGCCGATCTCCATGCGCTTTGCGGCGTAGCCCGGGTGGTAAATTTCATCCACAATGCCGGTGGCAAGGCCGATCTGGTTGCCGTAGGAGGAGTAGCCCGCCGCGGCGGTGGTCACTAACTTGCGCTGGGGCAGCTTGCCGGGCAGGGTCTCGCTGACGGGCTTCAGGGGGTCGGCAGCTCCCGTGACGCGCATTGCGCCGTAGACATAGGAACGGCCGGAGAGGGGGTCGCGGATGGCGCCGCCGATGCAGGTGGCGGCTCCGCCAAAAGGCTCGATCTCCGTGGGGTGGTTGTGGGTCTCGTTTTTAAAGAGCAGCAGCCAGGGCTCCTGTACGCCGTCCACATCCACATTGATTTTCACGGTGCAGGCGTTAATTTCCTCGGACTCGTCCAGTTTGTTCAGCTTTCCCGCCTTCTTCAGGGCGCGGACCGCCAGGGTGGCCACGTCCATCAGGTTCACGGGCTTGGTGCGGTTCAGGTCCGCTCTGGTGTCCAGATATTCACGATAGGCCCGCTCGATCAGTTCGTCTTCAAAGCTCACCTTGTCGATGGTGGTGGTAAAGGTGGTGTGGCGGCAGTGATCGGACCAATAGGTGTCGATCATGCGGATCTCCGTGATGGTGGGCTCGCGCTGCTCGCTGCGGAAATATTCCTGGCAGAAGGCGATATCGTCCAGATCCATGGCAAGACCGTAGCGGGCGATAAAATCCGCCAGCTCCTCGCGTCTCAGGCCGTTGAAGCCCTCCAGGGTCTCCACTGTGGTGGGGATATCGTAGTTGATTTTCAGGGTCTCCGGCTTATCCATGGCGGCCAGCCGGGCCTCCACCGGGTTGATAACGTATTTTTTGATCTCCGCAAGCTGCTCGTCCGTCAGCGCGCCGTAGAGCATGTACACCTTGGCGGTGCGCACGGTGGGGCGCTCGCCCTGGGAGATGATCTGAATGCACTGGGCGGCGGAATCTGCCCGCTGGTCAAACTGGCCGGGCAGATATTCCACGGCAAAGACCAACGCGCCGTCCCCGTCAAGCTCGCTGCTGACAACATCCAGCTGAGGCTCGGAAAAGACGGTCTTCACCGCATAGTCAAAAAGTTCCTGGGAAATGTTCTCCACATCGTAGCGGTTCAGGATGCGCACATCCTGAATGCTCTCAATGCGCAGCAGGTTGCGGATGTCCTCGCAGAGGCTCTTTGCCTCGTTGGCCAGCTCCTTTTTCTTTTCAACAAATACACGATATACCATTCACTTGACCTCCCCATAGGCTTTCATTGCTCTTGCGCCGATATCCCGGCGGCAATAGGCATTGTCAAAATGCACGCCGTCCGCCAGACGGTAGGCCTCCCGGATGGCGTCTGCCAGCGTGTCTGCCACGGCGGTGGTCCCGGTGACCCGGCCGCCGGAGGTCAGAAGCTTTCCGTCCGTCAGCTTTGCCCCGGCCACATAGGTGTGCTCTGCTGCCTCCTCCGTCATGGTCAGTTCAAAGCCCTTCTCATAGGAGAGGGGGTAGCCTGCGGAGGCTTTGATCACGCAGCAGGCGGATTTATCGCTGAACTTCACTTCGGTCCGGGCAAGGGTTCCGTTGGTGGTGGCCAGCATGATGGTGAGCAGGTCGCTCTCCAGAAGGGGCAGCACCACCTGGGTCTCCGGGTCGCCGAAGCGGCAGTTATATTCAATGACCTTGGGGCCGTCTTTGGTGATCATCAATCCGAAATACAGGCAGCCTTTAAAGGTCCTGCCCTCTTCCTCCATGGCCCGGATGGTGGGCAGGAAGATCTCCTCCATGCAGCGCTGGGCCACTTCAGGGGCGTAGTAGGGGTTGGGGGCTATGGTGCCCATGCCGCCGGTATTCAGGCCGGTGTCGTTTTCCCCCGCCCGCTTGTGGTCCATGGAGGACACCATGGGGACCACGGTCTTGCCGTCGGTAAAGGACAGCACGGAGACCTCCGGGCCTTCCAGAAACTCCTCGATGACCACGGTGGAGCCGCTTTTGCCGAACTTGGCGTTGGCCATCATGTCGGTGACGGCCTCCTTGGCCTCCTCCCGGGTCTGGGCGATGATGACGCCCTTGCCCAGGGCCAGACCGTCGGCCTTTACAACAGTAGGGATGGGCGCGGTGTCCAGATAAGCCAGGGCCTTGGAAAGCTCGGTGAAAATTTCGTATTTTGCGGTGGGGATGCCGTATTTTTTCATCAGGTCCTTGGCAAAGGCCTTGCTGCCCTCGATGATGGCGGCGGCCTTGTTGGGGCCGAAACAGGGAATGCCCGCTTCGTTCAGCGCGTCCACCGCGCCCAGCACCAGCGGATCGTCAGGGGCGACCACTGCATAGTCTATCCCCTGCTCCAGGGCGAATTTGACGATGCCCTCAATATCCGTCGCGCCGATGGACACGCAGGTGGCGTCAGCGGCAATGCCGCCGTTGCCGGGGAGAGCGTAAATCTCCTGAACTTCAGGGTTCTCTTTCAGTTTTTTGATGATGGCGTGTTCGCGTCCGCCGCCGCCTACCACAAGAAGCTTCATCTCTCCGCCTCCTATCAATGGTGGAACAGGCGCATGTGGGTAAAGGCCATCACCATGCCGTATTTGTTGCAGCAGTCGATCACCAGATCGTCCCGGATGGAGCCGCCGGGCTGAGCCACAAAGCTTACGCCGCTGCGGTAGGCCCGCTCGATATTGTCAGAGAAGGGGAAGAAGGCGTCAGAGCCCAGGGCCACGCCGCGGATCCCGGAAAGGTACTCCGCCGCTTCCTCTGCCGTCAGCGGCTCGGGGCGGGTGGTGAAGTATTTCTGCCAGTTGCCCTCGGCGCAGACGTCCTCTTCGTTTTTGTTGATATAGCCGTCGATCACATTGTCCCGGTCGGCCCGGCCCAGAGTGGGCAGGAAGGGCAGGTTCAGCACCTTGTCGCACTGGCGGAGCTGCCAGGTGTCGGCCTTGCCGCCGGCCAGGCGGGTGCAATGGATGCGGGACTGCTGGCCCGCGCCCACACCAATGGCCTGTCCATCCACGGCGTAGCAGACGGAGTTGGACTGGGTGTATTTCAGGGTAATGAGGGCCACGATCAGGTCCCGGCGGGCGGATTCAGGCAGGTCCTTATTCTCGGTAACGATCTCGTCCAGAAGCTCGTTATTGATTTTAAAGTTGTTTCTGCCCTGCTCGAAGGTGATACCGAAGACCTGCTTGTGCTCCTGTTCCTCCGGCACATAGTCCGGGTCGATCTTCACGATGTTATAATTCCCGTTTCTCTTGGATTTGAGAATTTCCAGAGCCTCCGGCTCGTAGCCGGGGGCGATGATGCCGTCGGACACTTCCCGCTTGATCAGGGTGGCGGTGGTCACGTCGCAGACGTCGGAGAGGGCAACCCAGTCGCCGAAGGAGCACATGCGGTCGGTGCCTCTGGCTCTGGCATAGGCGCAGGCCAGGGGGGACTGGTCAAGGCCCTCGATATCGTCCACAAAGCAGGCCTTTTTCAGCTTTTCGGGCAGGGGCAGGCCGCAGGCCGCGCTGGTGGGGCTGACGTGCTTGAAGGAGGTGGCGCAGGGCAGGCCGGTGGCCTCTTTCAGCTCCTTGACCAGCTGCCAGGAGTTGAAAGCATCCAGGAAGTTAATGTATCCGGGCCGGCCGGAGAGGATCTCGATAGGCAGCTCACTGCCGTTATCCATGTAGATGCGGGCGGGCTTCTGGTTGGGGTTGCAGCCGTACTTCAGTTCAAATTCCTTCATGGTTCAGCCTCCGTTCAATGATTTTTGTTGATGAGCCGGTTTTCCACCGCGCCGGTTTTCAGGTCAACGGTGCGCACATACAGGGAGATGCGGTTATTCTCGTCCAGGCTGTTCCAGAGACGGCGGGTGAACTCCTCCGCGTCGTCCGGGATGGCCATGCGCTCCGGCTCGCCCTGGAAGGTGGGGATGGGGCTTCCGTCGCACACATAGGTGTGGATAAAATGGCCCAGGCCCGGCAGGGCGGGATAGGAGAAGAGGTAACGGCTGCAGGCCGTGCCCTCCGGGTCCGCGCTTTTGAGAATGCTCATCTGATAGCTAAAATCGTTGTTGTCAAAGTTCAGTATACCGCTGATGCGGGGGGTGAGATTGGGGGCGTCCGGCTCAAACTGCCGGCTCTCCAGCGCCTGGCCGAAGCTCTTGCCCGCTGCCAGGCCATTATAAATGGTATCGGTCTGGTCGCCGTTGGTGACGATGAGCTTATTGTCAAAGCTCCGCATGGCGGCGTAGATAATCAGAGAGGGGTCGGCCACCTTGCTCTCATCAAAGGGGCGGGTGTACAGGACGCCGTCCTCCTCGGCAAAAACGCGGTTGCGGCTGTTCTCGCTGCGGCCCATGATAAAGTAGGCGATCACGGCCCTGGAGGCGTCCGGGGTCTTGCCGATGACGATGCCCCGGCCCACATAGGAATTGCCCTGGATCAGCTCCTCGGGGGTATTGATCTTATAAATGTCCATCTGACTTTTCCTTTCCGTCTTGCTTTTTTCGTCTCTGATGCGTTTTGCCACAAGCTGGGCCGCCTGGGGCAGGAGCTGCCATTCCGCCTGCTCCATCACCCGGCGCTGAAGGACCTCCGGGGTGTCTCCCGGCAGGATGTCCACCGCCTTTTGGAGGATGATTTGTCCCCCGTCGGGCACCTCATTCACATAGTGCACCGTGGCCCCCGTGACCTTGACGCCGTAGTTCAGCGCCGCCTCATGTACCCGCAGGCCGTAGTAGCCCTTGCCGCAGAAGGAAGGGATCAAAGAGGGGTGGACGTTGATGATGCGCCTTTCCCATCTTGCGGTGAAGTCCGCGCTGAGGATGCTCATAAAGCCCGCCAGGACGATCATCTCTATCCCGGCCTTTTCCAGTTCCCGGCTGATGGCCGCTTCAAATTCTTCCTGGGAAGCGCTGTCCTTCCGGCTTACGGTGACGGACTTTACGCCCGCCTTCTCCGCCCTTTGCAGGGCATAGGCCCCGGGATTGCTGGAGAGGACAAGGACGATTTCCCCGTCTTTCAGCTTTCCCTCCGTCTGGGCGTCCAGCAGGGCCTGAAGATTGGTGCCGCCGCCGGACACAAAAACAGCAATTTTCGTTTTCAGCATATCTGCACCTTGTCTTCGCTCTCCACGATGCTGCCGATGATGTAGGCGTCCTCGCCGTTTTCTCTCAGCACCTGAAGGGCCTTGTCCGCATCCTCTGCCGCGACCACCACGCTCATGCCAACGCCCATGTTGAAGGTGTTGAACATGTCCCGCTGGGGGATGTTGCCCTTTTTGGCGATCAGGTCAAAGATGGGCAGCACGCGCACCGCGCTCTTCTCTATCCTTGCGCCCAGACCCTGGGGGATGCTGCGGGGAATATTTTCGTAAAATCCGCCGCCGGTGATATGGGAGACGCCCTTGACCTTTACGGCCTCGAAGAGGGCCAGCATGGGCTTGACATAGATCTTAGTGGGGGTCAGCAGCGTCTCGCCGATGCTCTTGCCGCCCAGCTCGGAAACGGGGCTTTTGATGTCGCTGTTTTCCACGTCGAACACCTTGCGCACCAGAGAGAAGCCGTTGGAGTGAACGCCGCTGGAGGGCAGGGCGATCACCGCGTCGCCGGGGCGCATGGTGGAGTTATCCAGCACCTTGCACTTGTCCACAACGCCCACGGAAAAGCCCGCCAGGTCGTATTCGTCCACCGGGTAAAAGCCGGGCATCTCGGCGGTCTCGCCGCCGATCAGGGCGGCGCCGCTCTGCACGCAGCCCTCGGCCACGCCGGAGACGATCTGGGCGATGCGCTCCGGCTCGTTTTTGCCGCAGGCGATGTAGTCCAGGAAAAACAGGGGCTTTGCGCCGCAGCAGATGATATCGTTGACGCACATGGCCACGCAGTCAATGCCCACGGTGTCGTGCTTATCCATCAGGAAGGCCAGCTTCAGCTTGGTGCCCACGCCGTCGGTGCCGCTGACCAGGACAGGCTTTTCCATGCCCTTCACATCCAGCTCAAACAGGCCGCCGAAGCCGCCCACGTCAGAGCAGACGCCGGAGGTCAGGGTGCGGGCAATATGGGTCTTCATCAGTTCCACGGCTTTGTAGCCGGCTTCAATATCCACACCGGCAGCGGCGTAGGAGGCGGAATGACTTTTGCTCATCGTTGGATCCTCACTCTCTATTTATTACTTGTTGTTAATGGCAGCGTCCTTTTTCAAGGCGGCGGCAGTGCCGTCGGCCCGGAACTTTTCCAGCTTTGCGGAAAGCTCCTCGTCACCCAGGGCCAGGATCTCCACCGCCAGAACGGCGGCGTTCTTCGCCCCGTCGATGGCCACGGTGGCCACGGGGATGCCGGAGGGCATCTGCACGGTGGACAGCAGCGCGTCCAGACCGCCCAGCTGCTCAGACTTGATGGGGATACCGATCACCGGCAGGGTGGTCCCGGCGGCCATGGCTCCCGCCAGATGGGCCGCCATTCCGGCGGCGGCAATGATCACGCCAAAGCCCTTTTCCTTTGCGGTGGTGCTGAATTCTCTGGCCTCCACGGGGGTGCGGTGGGCGGAGTAGATATGGATCTCGTAGGGTACGCCGAAATCGCTGAGAACGTCAGCCGCTTTCTGAACGACCGGCAGATCGCTGTCGCTGCCCATAATGATACCTACTTTTTTCATTGCTTTTCCTCCTTAAATAATGAAAAATAGTATGAGTCGATTGCAAAAGTCCTGCCTTTTGCCCCGAAGGACAATTGGATTCGTTTTTGAGGCGGCTTTGCCGCTTCAAAAACACTCCGAGGCGAGCAAAGCGAGCCCTCGCGCCGAACAAAGCGGGTTTTGCCCGCTGCGATAAGCGCGAGTCCTCAATTGCGAAACGAGTTTCGCAATTGACTAAAAAAATGGGCGCACCATTTACCCGAAAGGTAAAAGTACGCCCAGACGGTCGGCAAAACACGGTTACTTGGTCCATGTGGTGCTCCACTTTCGTAAACGCTGAATCATCGTTTACTCGTTCCGTCAGGGCCAAATAATCTCTTTTAATTCCAGAGATAAGATACCACGTTTACCGCGTTTCTGTCAAGAATCAGCAAATTTTCCGTGAGACATTTTTCACGAAAAACCTTGAAGATTTTTGTGCAAAAAAGACATGCCAATTCTTTTTTATTTACATTTGTTATTGCAGCCAGAGCAGCCGCAGGAGCAGCCTCCGCCCCGCTTTTTCTTTTTCCGCATGGCCCGGATGACCAGCAAAACGCAGGCGGCCAGGACCGCAAGTACGATAATATCCGCAAGATTCATAGCAAACTCCCGATCTGAAATACCAGGCAGGCCATCACCCAGGCCACAGCGCACTGCATGAACACCACGCCCAGGGTCTTCAGTCCGGAGCCCAGTTCCCGCTTGATGGTGGCCACCGCCGCCACGCAGGGGGTATAGAGCAGGGTGAACACCAGAAAGCTCACCGCGGAAAGGGGCGTGAACACAGAATTCAGCGCGCCGCCCAGCTCCGCCATGCTGGTGTTGAGCAGCACCGCCAGGGTGGAGACCACGGCCTCTTTCGCCGTAAAGCCGGAGATCAGCGCCGTGACCATGCGCCAGTCGGCAAAGCCCAGGGGCGCAAAGATGGGCGCGATCCACTGGCCCACCATGGCCAGCAGGCTGTTTGCGCTGTCCGCCACCACGTTGAGCCGGGTATCAAAGGTCTGCAAAAACCAGATGATGATGGTGGCCATAAAAATAATGGTAAAGGCCCGCTCTAAAAAGTCCCTGGCCTTTTCCCACAGCAGCAGCCCCACACTCTTGGCTGAGGGCATACGGTAGTTGGGAAGCTCCATGACGAAGGGCACAGGCTGGCCCCGGAAGGCGGTGTTTTTCAAAATCAGCGCCACCAGGATGCCCACGATGATGCCGGTGACATAGAGCCCGATCATGGCAAGGGCACTGTTATCGGGGAAGAAGGCCGCGGCAAACACGGCGTAGATGGGGATCTTGGCCGAGCAGCTCATGTAAGGGGTCAGCAGAATGGTCATCTTCCTGTCCCGGTCGGAGGAGACGGTGCGGGTCGCTATAATGGCCGGCACGGAGCAGCCAAAGCCGATGAGCATGGGCACAAAGCTCCGGCCGGAAAGGCCGATCTTTCTTAAAAGCTTATCCATAACGAAGGCCACACGGGCCATATAGCCGGTGTCCTCTAAAATGGAGAGGAAGAAAAACAGGGTAACGATGATGGGCAGGAAGGACAGCACGCTGCCCACGCCGGCGAAAATGCCGTCGATGATCAGGCTATGTACCACCGGGTTGATGCCGTATTCGCCCAGGGCCCAATCCACCAGGGTGTTGAGCTTGTCGATACCAAGGCTGAGCAGGTCCGATAGTCCCTGGCCGATGACATTGAAGGTCAGGTAAAACACCAGAAACATCACCGCGAAGAACACCGGCAGAGCGGTATATTTTCCGGTGAGGATCCGGTCCATCTTCATGGAACGCCGGTGCTCCTTGCTCTCGTGGCACTTGACCACGGAGAGGGCCACCACCTTTTCAATAAAGGTGTAGCGCATGTCGGCCAGAGCGGCGTTCCGGTCCAGGCCGGTCTCGTTTTCCATCTCCACGATGCAGTGCTCAATCAGCTCGATCTCGTTCTGGTCCAGCTCCAGGCGCTTTGCGATGTCCGGGTCGTCCTCAATGAGCTTTGCCGTGCAGAAGCGGGAGGATATGCCCAGCTTGTCGGCGTGGTCCTGGATCAGGTGGATCACCGCGTGAATGCAGCGGTGGACCGGGGAGCTGTCGGCACAGAAGTCCGTGACCCGGGGCAGGGCCTTTTTCCGGGCGGTGGTGATGGCCTGGTCGATGAGTTCAGAGACGCCCTCGCCCTTGGCTGCACTGATGGGCACCACGGGGATCCCCAGCGCTTCGCTCATTTTCTTCACATCCACGGTGCCGCCGTTGGCGTGCACCTCATCCATCATGTTCAGCGCCAGCACCATGGGCACCTTCAGCTCCAGAAGCTGTAAGGTCAGGTAGAGGTTTCGCTCAATATTGGTGGCGTCCACGATGTTGATGATGCCGTCGGGCTTCTGGTTGATGATGAAGTCCCGGGAGACGATCTCCTCCTGGGTATAGGGGCGCAGGGAGTATATGCCGGGCAGGTCCACCACGGAGCAGTCCTTCTGCCCCTTGATCTCGCCCATTTTCTGGTCCACCGTGACGCCGGGGAAGTTGCCCACATGCTGGTTGGAGCCGGTGAGGGCATTGAAGAGGGTGGTTTTGCCGCAGTTCTGGTTCCCGGCAAGGGCAAATATCATTTCCCGCTCCCCTCCTCCAGCTCGATTTTTCTTGCGTCCTCCAGCCTGAGCGTCAGCTCATAGCCCCGGACGCGGATCTCAATAGGGTCGCCCATAGGGGCGATCTTCTGCAGAGTGACTTGGGTACGGGGGATCAGCCCCATATCAAGCAGACGGCAGCGGAGTGCGCCGCTTCCGCCCACGGTCTTGATGACCGCGCTGCTGCCCACAGCAAGCTTATCCAATGTCATTTTCTGTCCTCCATTTGAGCAAGTTAGCCATATGCAACTTAATATTAGCACTGGCTAACTTTCCTGTCAATAGATGAGCTGTGGGCAAAAGCCCTAAAGCAGGCAAAAATTTTTCGTCGGATGCTTCACCGTTCATCCCCGCCGGGCAGCTTCCGGCCGCACCAGGGGCAGTAGTTAATTTTGATAAAGGACTGTCCGCCGTCATGGATGATGATGCCGAACTCTCCCGTGGACTCCTGATGGAAAATCAGCCGGTCCGGGCAGTCAAAGGGGGAAGTATGTACATCACAGTGATTACTTGTATGGTATCGCATACTTTCACAGCAAATTGCTTCTTTCATTCTGCTTTCCTTCCTGTCCCTTCGTCTTGTTTTATTTCATATTTGCCAGATGAACCGTTCCAGATATGCCGCTGAATTTTTCTGCCCAAAACTTTCTCCAACTCTTCAAGTCGCTCATCCGTGCAGCGAATCGCCAGCATGTCATCACTGTTGACCCAGCATTTTGTCAAATCGAGCAATTGATAATCCTTGTTCTTTCCGCGTACATAAATCAAAAAATAATCCTTTGACGTGTTCCTGCTCACAAGAACCGGGAATATCCCGATCTCCTGTACCTCTGTCCAGCTGACCGTGCGGTCTTTGAGAAAGGTCGAAAGGTTTACTCCTTCCGCGTCTACGCTGTAGCGGCCATTGGTCCAGGTGCCATCCAGAGCGCCAAAAATGAATACAGTTGCCATAATCCACATAAAAACACAAACCCACACAGGGTCTCCCGTGGCCATATAATAGCATCCGGCCAAAATCAGGAACAGGGCCACAGCGACAAAAGTGCAGGTCATGACGCGAATGAACCACACCCTCAGCATATCCTTCCACCGGGAGTCGGTTCCGTGACAATATTTCATTGGGAAGGCACCTCCTGTCTGACCGTGTTTTGGGACTATTAGTTCACTTTCAGTATAATATAATCTGCAATGCTCTTCAATATTTCCATCAAAAATCCTCCCCGGAAAATTCCGGGAAGGATTTAAAGTCTCAGGTGTTCA
>SAMEA3663248__coassemble_222_pt1 | contig 21135 bp, 20 predicted proteins | sample SAMEA3663248__metabat2_low_PE_036 | metagenome-assembled genome bin SAMEA3663248 (sample SAMEA3663248) | pig gut metagenome | biome: pig gut; feature: pig-associated habitat; material: faeces | place: China | collected 2013 | reverse complement strand
GGTGTAGCGCCCGCCGGTGACTTTCGCCATGTATTCCGACGCCACGCGGCCAAGAGCGGGGGAAAAGCGGCTCTGGATCTCTCCGTCCGCTTCGCGGAGAACGTCAATGGCCAGACTCAGCGCGTCGTATTCCTCTTGAATCCGGTCATGTTCCTCGTTCATACAGCTTAAGTCGCTGGAGAGTACCAGCGGGTCGCCCATGGCGGCAAGCCTGCCGTTGAGGCTGGCGATCTGCCCGGCCAGCCGCTCGGCCGAGGCACGGGCGGCGGAGAGCTGGCGGCCCAGCTGGGCGGCCTCCGTGCTGCCGCTGGTGAAATCCAGGTCGGCGAGAGCCGCTTCCTCAAGCTGCTCCTGACGGGCTCTGGCGCTCTCGTAGGCGTCGCGGCTTTCCCGCTCGGCCTGCTCGGCCTGTTCCGCCGCCTCAAGCCGGCTGTGGTAACTTTCAAGCTGAGCGGCAATATCCCTGGAGGAGTTGGCCTGATAGGTTTTCAGCAGCCTGCGCCTCGCTTCCCGGGCCTCCAGAACAGCCCGGCGGGCCTTGGAATAGCGCAGCAGGAACACCACCGCGGCAACGCCGAACAGGGCGGCGCAGATCATGTAAATGACGGAATTATAGGCGGTATACAGCGCGGCCCCGGCCACGGCGATAATAAAGAGAATGATGGCGATCAGGGGGGAGACCTTTTTCTTGCTCTCCGTCTTCAAGCGGGACAGCTCGGCGATGTCCTTTTCCACACGCCGGTCCACCTCTTCCCGGCTTTCGCCGCCGAAGAGACCCTGGCGCAGCTCCTCCCGGCGAAGAGACAGCTCTTCCATGGCCTTGTCATGTTCGTCACTGCGGGCTTTCAGCACGGCCCGGCCGGAGTTTAAGCGGTCAAGGGATTCCCGGCGCTGCTTTTTGCGGCTCTCCGTCACGGCGGCTTCCAGCTGGGCGCACTCCTGCCGCGTCTTTTCCAGCCGCTCCTCCAGCAGGGAGACGTCCTGTACGGAGCCGCTCATCTCTTCAAGGCGGCGGCTGGTCTCATCCATGCGCCCCTCCAGCTCGGGCAGCATGCCCCGGCGGTTAAAGCGCCGCTTGCGCTGCCAGGCTCGGAGCCGCTCGTCTGCCTCGCTGTAGGAGGTCTCCTCCTCGCCGGTGAAGACGATGGCCGCAATGCGCTTTTCCAGCTCCGGGTTTCCGCTGACGGTCACAGAGCCCTGTTCAATAAAGGCGCTGCGCCGGAATACGTCCCGGGACACGCCGGTGAGCATCTCCCCGGCGTTGGCGCCGTTCATGCCCTCCACCTTCACGCCGGTGCCGGTGTAGGTGGCGGAAAACTCCCGCATGGGGGCGTTCTTGGCCTTGGTGCTGCGGGTGAGGGTGATGTCGCAGCGGTCGGCGGTCAGTTCCATGGTGCCCTCCATGGGCGCGCCGGACCAGGGGGCGTAGCGCAGCTTGTCCGGCAGATAGCCGGCTCTGGCCCGCTCCGCGCTGTCCACGCCGTAGAGCATGGCCCGGATAAAGGCGCACCAGGTGGATTTTCCGCTCTCGTTGGGGGCGTAGATCACGTTCAGCCCGCTGTGAAAGCTGAGACTTTCGTTTTCCAGCTTGCCGAAGGAGGCAGTGAGCTTATTGATCTTCATGCCGTACCACCTCTTCTCTGTTGTCCAGGGCGGCCAGACCCCAGCGGGCCGCCTGCTCAATGCGGCTGCGCTCCTCGTCCGTCCGGGCCCGCTCATATTTTGCGCGGAGCTTTTTCAGAAACAGGCCGCGCAGGGTGTCCTCCCCGGCCTTTTCCCACACGCTCTGCTTCAGCCGCGTGTTGTCCCGCAGCTGCAGCTCAAAGAAAAACTCCTCTAAATTGCGCCGAAGCTTGTTCAGATCGGGGGCAGTGTCCACCTCGCCGCTGAGGACGATGCGGTAGATATCCCGCACGGTCTCGTCGGTGAGCTGGGTATGTATGGCCAGCAGAGGATCGGAACCGGTCACGTTGACGTCCAGGATCTCGTATTTCCTTGAGGCGATGGACGCTGTGCGCAGGGTGCATCCCTCGTCCGAGAGCTCGACGATATTTACGGTTTTTTCCCCGGTCTCGTCAAAGCCCCGCCCCTCCGGACAGCCGGGCCAGGCGTACCAGGTGGAGCCGGCCTGCCGCAGTCCGCTGGCCTTGTGAATGTGGCCCAGAGCGGCATAGTCTATGCCGCTGGCGGCAAGCTGTGCCTCGCTGATGGGGTTGTAGATCGACTCCCTCACCCCAAATTCACCGTGGATGCACAGCAGATTTTTAGTGTTCTCCTGCCTGGGAGCGGAAAAGCCCTCCAGCAGAGCGGGGCTGCGCTTGTCGGTAAAGGCGGCGCCGTATACCCGCAGGCCCAGGAAAGGCAGCTCAACACATTCGATCTGCCCGTTTTTGAATACATACACGTTTTCCGGCAGCTTCAGCCGGGCATAGGGGGATTTGTCGGAATAGTAATCGTGGTTGCCGGGGGCGATAAAAACAGGCACGCCCATGCTGCCCAGACTGCGGATCAGCTCATCCCCGGTCTCGTAATAGGCGTTGTCGCTGTCCAGCAGGTCGCCGCTGAGCAGGACGATGTCCGCTTTCTCCCGGAGGGCAAGCTCCGCCAGACGGCCCAGCAGCCCCCGCTGTTCGCTGCGCCGGACGGAGGCTTTCCCGGCGGGAAGCCCCTCAAAGGGCGAATCCAGATGCAGATCCGCCGCGTGTAAGATCTTCAGTGTGCTCATCTCAGTCTTATTCCCTCTGCGCTAAGGCATCTGCCCGTCTCCGGGTCTATCTCGAAAATACAGCCCTCCAGCTTTACCGGCCCCTTGGCCGACTCGTAGCGCCGGGGCGGGTCGCCCATGAATTTGCCAATGCTCTGCTCCGGGTCAATGCCCAGAACGGAATTTTCCGCGCCGGTCATGCCCAGGTCGGTGATATAGCCGGTGCCCTTGGGCAACACGCAGGCGTCGGAGGTCTGCACATGGGTGTGGGTGCCCCATACCGCGCTGGCCCGGCCGTCCAGCAGAAAACCCATGGCCCGCTTCTCGCTGGTGCCCTCGGCGTGGAAGTCCACAAGAATGATCTTCTCACGGATCTCATCCATGAAGCCATCGGCAATGACGAAGGGGTTGTCGGTGTTGCTGTCCAGAGTAAAGCGGCCCAACAGATTCAGCACGCACACGTCGCCGAAGGGGGTCTTGAACGCGTCGATCCCCCGGCCAGGGCACTGGGGCGCGAAGTTTGCCGGGCGCAGGATCTTTTTCCGCTCGTCCAGGTAGGGCTGCAGCTCCGTCCTGGTCCAGGTGTGATTGCCCAGGGTGATCACGTCCGCTCCGGCGCGGAGAATGGCGTCCGCCTGCCGGGGGGTGATGCCGACCACGTTCGCGTTCTCTCCGTTTACCACCACAAAATCAATATTGTTCTCTTTCCGGTAATCCCGCAGGCGCTTTTCCAGAAAGCTCAGCCCCGGTTCGCCGCATATATCTCCCACCGCCAGAATTTTGACGCTCATATTTCGCCTCCAGTTTAAAACATTTCACTTTATTATCCTATAATACCACAAATTGCATATTTGTATCAATGGAATTTATGCACATAATAGGATCGAAGAAACCAATGGAGGTGCAAAGCATGAACAAAAAGAATTTTCTGATCGGCATGGGTATGGGACTTACCGTGGGCGGTGTGATCGCCATGGCCACCAGACCCAAAAAGCGCTGCATGAAGAGCGCCGTGGGCAAAACCCTGAAAACCATGGGTGAAGTGGCCGATTCCATTTCCGACAGCCTGGGCTGGTAAAGAGAAAAAACAAAAAAACCTGATTTTTTTCGAAAAACCACTTGCAATTCTATCATAGCTGTGCTAATATATCAAGGCTCCAAGAAATGCGCCGTTAGCTCAGCTGGATAGAGCGTCTGGCTACGGACCAGAAGGTCAGGGGTTCGAATCCCTTACGGCGTGCCATCAAAAAACCCTGAAATCTCAACGGTTTCAGGGTTTTGGCTTTTTCTGGAGAGAACACAGAAAAACCGGATTTGGCGCACATTTGGCGCACAAGTGCAAAAAAACGGCGGTTATCACCCCTAAACCGGGGCGGTAACTGCCGCTTTTTTATGCCTGCCGGCGGAGGAGTACATCGGCGATGCACTCGCTGGCCTCCGCGTCGGCCTCGTCGATCATGTGGGAGTATATGTCCAGCGTGGTGGAGGTGCGCGAGTGGCCCAGCCTGCGGGAGACTGTGACGATATCCTGCCCGTTGTTGATCAGCACCGAAGCCACGGTATGCCGGAACGCATGAGGATTGATGTGTGGCAGTTCGTGGCGTTTTGAAAAATCCGATACCCAGGCCGATATGCTGTCCGGGTTTATGGGCTTTCCGTCATTTTGGACGAATAGGTAGTCTGTCCCGGCCCATCTGTCCCCGTTCTTGAAACGCAGCTCTACCCACCAGCGGCGGTATTCCTTCAAAAGTGCCATCGTCTCGGCGGGGAGCTTCAGATATCTGACGTCGCCGGTTTTGGTGGCGTTTTCATATATGCCCTTTTTCGGGTCATACAGCAGGGTGGCGTCAACGGTGATCTTCCCGCTCTCAAAATCCACCTTTGACCATTTAAGGGCGGCGATCTCGCCGCGCCTGCAGCCGGTGACGATCAGCAGATTGACAATGGCCCGCCATTTGATAGGCTCCGTGTCCAGCGCGTCAAGGATGAGCGGGAGTTCGTCCGGCTGAAAGTAATTCACTTCTTTCCGGGTCACTTTCGGCGGCGTCGCTTTGTCTGCGGCGTTATAGGGGACAATCAATTCCCGTTCTGCCTGGGCAAGTATGGAGTGAATACAGCGGTGGTATTCCAGTATGGTCTTGTTGGACAGGGAGCGGGTGTCCCGCTCTAAGGAAAAGCTCTTTTCAAGGGAGAGACCGAGAGCGGCGCAGATCTTCCGGGCGGTGTCCTCACTCACTGTGCGCCCCAGACAGGCGGCGTCAATGGTGGCAGCAGATATCCCCGCCGCCTCCGCTGCGGCTTTGTGGGTCATTCTACGCTCCTTCAGCAGCGCGGAGAGGTCTATCTTGGGGGTGGCCTTTGCCGTCCCGCTCCGGACGCCCTGCGCGGCCAGAGACTTATAAAAGCGGTTGAGATGCTGGAGCCGTATCTCTGAGAGCTTCAGGTGCCCCAACACCGGGTTAATGCGCCGGAGGAGATAGCGGTATGAGGAGATGGTCTTATATTTGGCCCCGCTCCGCTCTTTCAGGTCAAGGACATATTCGGCATATTCCGCGAAGGTCTGGCGGTCATCGGCCTGATAGCCCAGCTCGATCTCCCGCTCAAACTCCAGGGCCGCCTTCTGGGCGGCCTTTTCCATTTGCCGCTCTGTCATGCCGGGAGCGGGCCGCCAGGTCTTGAAGTGCCGAACCTGCTTGCCATCCATGTCCCGCCCAGTGGTAACGGTGATTTTATAGGCCGGGCCGGTCTTGCCGTCAATTCTCTTGATGTTCGCCATAGTAAACCCACCTCCGATAACTTTTCGTTTTTTGCGATCTTTGCCGAAAACTTTTCAAATGTTGTATGTTTAGCGTTATGTGAGCCTTCAGTTTTGCAAAGATGAACATAAAATGTAGGTGTAAAGAGAAATGAACAAAAAAATATAACTCCATTTTGCCTACCATGTCAACGAAGGAGGATGCAGCACTGAACAAAAAATCCCTTGACAGGGTTTCTATACTGCGGATTGCCGAGATGAAGAGGATGCGAAAGAGATTTGTTTTGCATCGCTTTTGTCTGCGAGATCAATTTTGAGGAGGAATGGAAATGAGTGAAAAACAGGTGCTCTCTGAGGCCGCACGTCAAGCGAAGAGGGAGTATGGACGGGCTTGGCGGGCAAAGAACAAGGACAGCGTGCGGGCCAGCAACGCCAGGTATTGGGAAAAGCGGGCGGCGCGAGAAGCAGAAAGGGAGGGAAAACAAGATGTCGGCGCGGATGAGAACGATTGAACAAGCGGCTGCCTGGCTGCAGGAAGCAGACCCGGAGACGGCGGTCACAAAGACCGCTCTGCGGCGTCTGGTTACGACAGGACAGCTTCCAAGCGTCCGAGTGGGGTCCAAGTACCTGGTCGACTTGGAGATGCTTGAAAAATTTCTGCAAGGCGCTGAAGCTGGTAGAGATGTACTCCAGCTCCGAAGCAACGGAAAGGGGGAGTAATTTTGGACGCGCGTTTTAGGAACGTAGAGACTGAAACGGAGATTCTGCGTCTGTCGCAGCGCTACGAGAAATACGGCATCTCGCTGTCTTCGATTCGGGAGCTGGTCTGGTCCGGCGTCAAGACCGGGCTGGACGAGCGCTCAGCTCTGCTCGGTGTCCGGCTGGCCCTGGCCACGGAGCTGGGGGAAACGGACTATTTTTATCTGGCGGATGTCGGGCACGCCCTGGGGGTGACCGAGCAGGAACTTCAGGAGGGGCTGAAAGAGCTCGGCGTGGAGCCCTGCCGTGTGTCTCCGGCCCCGTGGATTACAGGAGGGGATTGCCATGAATAAACGCGAAAAAATCTCCCCAGGCGGTGCGAACGCCTGGGGAGGGACAATGGGCGAAGCGGGCAGCTTTGCGGAGCCTGCTGTTGTTTTCCAGTCTACCATAACGGCCCGGCAAGCGCAAGCACCAGTTTCTCAATTTTTACCGCTGGGCGAGAAGAATGCTATTTCAACGGCGGAGCTGGTACGGCTGACGGGGTGCAAATCCCCCCGCCAGCTTCAGAAGCTGATCGCCGAGGAGAGGGAGCAGGGGATCCCGATTCTATCTTCGTGTCGCGGTGGCTATTTCCTTCCACAGCCGGGGGAAGCGGGGAGAGCGGAGATGGAAGCTTATTGCCGCACTCTGCAGGCGCGCGCCATCAATACCTTCCGTGCTCTCCGGGCAGTCCGCAAGCTGCTTGCTGAACCGGAAGGCCAGGAGCACATGAGGGAGGTCTTGTCGAGATGAGCAGGCCCGGGATTATGGTTTATTTCGACATCGTTCGCAGTCTGGAGGATCTCAACGATGCTGAGGTGGGGCAGCTCTTCCGCGCCCTGCTGGAATATGGGCAGACCGGCGTTTTGCCTGATTTTCAGGACCGCACCCTTCGCACGGTTTGGCGGCATCTGCAGGCACAGGCAGACCAGGATGCGGCCAAATATTCAAAAAAATGTTTAGATTCTCGATTCGCGGTCTACTGCCGGGAGGCGGAGAAAAAAGGGCAGATCCCCCTTCCACGCGACGAATGGGTGCAGATTCAGCCGCAAGACCCAGGCTGATTTCACCGGACGACATCGGGCGATATCGAACGATACCGCCCGTTATCGTCTGGTATCGTTTTGTAACCAACTACAACTCCAATATCAACTACAATCTCAACTACAGCTTATATATAGAAAAGTAGATATATAGAGAGATATAGGGTGGTAGTGGAAGAATAGGAGATTAGGAGAATAGGGGGTGCAGGGGGGGAAGAGGGAAAGAGGGAAAGAGGGAAAGAGGGAAAGAGGGGGGACCACCCCTATGTGCCCCGTTTCAGGGCATGGGGGCAAGTAGCCTTAGCTGCAAGCCGGTAAATATCACCTTCTGGGATAAATAGCATTTGTGGGGGTGGGACGTTTCACCCCCCCCTACCCCAGGAGGGCCGCTATTTGAGGGGGCGCGCCGTTTCGGCGTACCCTTGCAATGACGGGCAACAGCTTTATGCGGTTCGTTGTAGCCTGGCACCAGGCCATGAACAACCGGACCGCCTCAACACCTCCCCCTTGCCCGCGTTGCCTTTTTTAACCCGCTCCGGTATGACCCTATCCGCTTTTTATGCCTTCAACCCTTTCTGTCTTTATACAGGGATTATATAAAAAATATATATAGACTCTATAAAAAAGAAAGAAATTAGAAAAGAAAGAAAAAAGCGGCCAGGGAATAAGAGCAACAGGAATGAATAATATTCGGTCTTGGTGATTAATCATGCAGCAACGCGAATTATATAAAATGGGGTCTGCTCTCAACCCGCTCATTTTTGACCGGGTTCGAATCATTCCATACAGCAGAAGCTGTTATTGACCACATTGACGACGAAGATAAACTCAACGGCAAAACGGCGTTGAGTTTGGGGCAGCTGGTTGCTTTCCGCCGGGGGTGCCCATTTCGGTCACCCCTTTATCATCGCTGTCAACATGGTTGCAAATTGCTTTGAGGGGGTTTGCGTAACCAAGGCGTTATTCGACCATTGTAAGGGCGTTCTGAAACGGAACATCCCTACCAACGGTGGAATTCAAGAGATGTCCTTTATCCCCGAATCCGGCCTGTACCGTCTGGCCCAGAAGATCGGGGGAATGCCCAAAATAGACCCCCCGACGATAAGCAGAGGGGGTGGCAAATCACCACCCCGAAGACAAACAGCAAAATGATGGGGTAACGATTCGCGACCTCATCGGGAGAGATCAGAAACCGACCGTCATCAACGAGCCGGGGCTTTATGCTTCAGCCCTCGGCTCCCGCAAGCCTGTTATTGACCATACAGGCTTTACTGTGATTTTGAGGAGGATAATCAATGGCAGATACCATCATTTTGAAAGTTGACCTGCAGAACGAGTCGCAGGTAGTCTCCGGGTTGCAGAACATCGACAAGCTGGCGGACAAGCTGCGCAATAACCCTATCACCATAAAGGTTGATGCTTCTGCACTGAATACGATGAGGCAGATTCTCAGTCTGTTCCAGAATGCGGCAGATGCAGCCGAAAAGTTTACTACACAGCAGAACAAAGCGGCGGACGCCGCAGCAAAACAGGCAGGGGCGCAGGATAAGAGCAACAAGTCTATGAAGGACGGGGCTGAGTCTGCAAAGCAGTTAGGCGACAGTATGGACCACGTTGTTGCAAAAGTTGCGGCGTGGAAGGCTCTCTATGCGGTGGCGGCCACTGTTAAGCGCGGCCTTTCTGAAGCGCTGGAGACCATGAAGGCCGTGGACACGGAACTGACGACCATCCAGAAGGTCACAGACATGTCCGATACCTCCCTGAAAAAGCTGGGTGATACGGCGTACAGCACCGCCTCCAAGTACGGTGTTGCGGCAGACGAATATTTGCAGAACATCGCCACCTTCAGCAAAGCGGGCTATCAGGAGCTTGCGCAGGGGCTGGGCGAGCTCGCTATAAAGACCCAGCTGGTGGGCGATGTGAACGCGGAGACGGCCAGCAAGTTCCTGCTGTCCACGGACGCTGCCTACAAGTACAACGGCTCAGTGGAGGCCCTTTCGGCGGTGCTGGACAAGGCCAACGCCGTGGAGAACAACTACGCCACCAGCATTGAAAAGATTGCTGAGGGTATGCCCATTGTGGCCTCCGTGGCAGAGATGGCCAACATCAGCGTTGAGGAGACCATTGCGGCCCTGGGCACCATCACCGCAAAGACCCAGGAGAGCGGCACCTCCGCCGCAAGGGCTTTCCGCGCCTTGATTCTGAACATTATCGGGGACACGGAGACGGAGATCGAGGACGGCGTTACCTGGTCAGCGGATGAGATCGAGTCCCTGAATGACGTGCTTTGGACTTACTCCCGTTCCGCCATGGAGGCAGCACAGGCTACCGGGGAGATCGTAAACCCCATGGTGGCCATTGCGGGGCTCTCTCAGGCCATGGAGGACGGACTGCTGACCGAGGCCAAGCTGGCAGAGATCGCCTCCTCCCTGGGCGGCAAGCTGCGCACCAACCAGCTGGTGGCCCTGATCGAGAACTACGGCACTGTGGTGGACATGCTGGGCACCATGGAGACCGCTGCCGGCAGCGCGGACAAGGAAGTCGAAACCATGCTGGGCTCCTGGGAAAAGAAAACCCAGGTGCTGAAAAACACATGGACGGAGACGGTCGCAAGCTATCTCGATACCGACACAATAAAAGGCGCCCTTGACGGACTGACTACCGTGGTTGACGGGCTTGACAGCGGATTCGGAAAAACTGCTGTCTCCGCCACGGCCTTCGCCAGCGGCGGTATGCTTGCGGCCTCAGCGGCAACAAGTATTGCCGGGAGCATTGCCAAAGCAGCGGCCGCAGCAGGCGGCCTGAACGCCGCCTTGCTCGGCAGCCCTCTGTTTTGGGGCGCGGCGGCCGGGCTTGCCATTTACGCCATTGTTGAGGCCGTGGACGCGCTTACCGTCAGCTATGAAGAGGCGGCGGAAGCAGCTGAAGCGCTTAACCAGGAATACGAGACAAAGTATGGAGCGGGTTCCCGTCTTGATGAGCTGAAAAACAAGGTGGAGGCGCTCACCGCCGCCGAAAGAGTTGAGAAGGAAGTTCTGGAGGCCCAGAAAAGAGCGCTGGAAGAAAAGATTGCGCTGCAGGAAAAGGAAGCGTTCCAAAAATGGGAAGAGGCTTATGGGCAGGACGCTTACATAAAAACCGACATTGCCTCGGGGACCTATTCTTCCAAAGACGAATACAGGCTGATTGAAATTGCGGAAAAGCTCAAGGAAGCAAACGAAGGACTTTTTGAAACCCAGGACTTTGACGCCTATCTCTCCGGGCTGGACGATATTACATCCAGCTATGAGGACATCTACAACAAGCTGACGGAGTTCAAAGAGCAGGGGCAGGATCTTTCCGATGCTGAGCTGCGCTTTATGGAGCTGTACGAGCAAAACGCAGAAACCGCCAATCAGTTCGCAAGCCGCACGATTGACGCCGCTTCAGCAGTGGGCATGGCAGCATATAACGCTGCAATCGCCGCAGGGGCAAGCGCCGAAGAAGCTATTACTGCGTCAAACGAAGCAATAACGGAATATCTTAATACGCTGCGGGACGTACCCGACGAAACAGATACAAAAGTTGAGTTGGACACAGGCGAGTCAGAGGCGCACCTGCAGTATGTGCAGGAACTCCTGGACAGCATTGATGAGCGAGTAGTCACGGCTCACGTTGAGGTCGTGGAAGATTTGCCGGACATTTCTGCATTTGGAGGAGGATTTGCTTCTGGTACAAAAAGCGCGCCGGGCGGCCCCGCGCTGGTAAATGAGAAAGGGCCAGAGCTGATCTCCAACAAAGGGCTTGCCTATATTGCAGGCGGCGGACAACCAACCGTTACAAACCTTCCCAAGGGTGCCACCGTACTGACGGCAGAGGAAACCAAAAAGGCCGTAGGTGGGCTTAACTCAGTCACGCCCGTCAGGGCGTTTGAAGAGGGCACAGGCGGTCTGACAGGGTCAGAGTATCTGGAAGCACTGCGAAGACAAAAAGAAGCAGACCTCAGCGAAATCGAGAGAAACGCGCAAAATTACGTGAAGAGTACAGTCTCTCAAAACAATTCCGCCTTTGCCATGACCCCGGAGGAAGTAGCCCGGCACAGCGCCAGCCAGATCTTCACCGAAACCAATGTACCGGCTTCAAAACCTTCCGGCGGCGCCGGAAAAGGCACATATTCCGCCGCGCCGGACTTCAAGGCACTGGAGGACGAGCTGGACAGTGTTCTCTCCAATCTGGAGGCCCAGGCAGAGCTTGCCGATAACCAGGGCCAGCACAGCAAAGAGGGCGACCTCTACGGGCAGGCCCGGGAGAAGATTCAGGAGCTTCTGGACAAATACCGGGCCGCCGGGTACAGCGAGACCAGCGATGAGGTGCTGGAGCTGCAAAACATGCTCTACGACTACGCGGAGCAGCAGGAGGAGGCATACCGGCACACCTGGGACGAGCTGGAGGACGGGCTGGACGCCGCCCTGGACAACATCAACGCCCAGATTGAAAAGGCGGAAAACGAGAACGACATTGAGCGCCAGATGGCACTTTACGGGCAGGCACAGGAGAAGATCGGCAAGCTTTTGAACCAGTACCTTGAGGCCGGGTTTGACCCCAACAGCGACGAGGTGCTGCGCCTTGCCAACCTGGGCTACGACTACGCGGGAAAGCAGACCAAGCTGACGGAAAGCCTGCTGGACGACCTGATCGACGCGCTGAACGGCCTGAACGACACCACTGACCGTGCCAAGAGCCTTGAGGAAAAACAGCTGGCCGTGGAGGAGGCCCAGAAAGCTTATGACGCGGCGCAGAACCAGCGGACTGTGCGTATTTTCAACCCGGTTACAGGGCAGTGGGAATGGGTAGCTAAGGCGTCAGATGTGCTGAGCGCACAGAAGAATCTGGAAAGCGCCCAGGACACCCTCCGGGAAGAGCAGTTTTCCCAGGCGGTGAACCGGGTAAAGAGCGGGGAGCTGAAGCTGGAAGATCTTCTGCTGGACGAGGCCGTCAGCAGCCAGTTTTCCGCCGCCTCCGACGCGGAAAAGCAGAATTTCCTGAGCGCGCTGGGGGCCTACAGCGGAGGGGTGAACTACGGCGCAAGCACAGCTTATAACACCACCAACAGCCAGACGGACAGCCACGATACTTATTATCAGATTAACGGCATCACCATCGGCAAGGACACGGCAGAGGGCATGACGCTGGCCAAGCTGGTGTCAGAGCTGAATTTCTTGAAGCTGACGTGAAAAACCGCGAAGGATCTTATAACAGGTCCTTCGCGGCATACAGCATCATGGTTTCTTGAACAGTGTGGCTTTTTCCTGGAGGCGTCTCCGTTTTGGAGACCCCATCGCATTTCACGACCCTTGGAGAAAATACTGCCCGTTTCCTTCCGGTACTTTCGCTCAAAAATGAGCAATAGTCCTGCCCTTCAGTAAACCCATACTCGCACATTCAAGGGGGTCGTGTTTCGCGACCCCCATTCTTTTTTAAGGGCGGTATTCCGCTGGGCTTGAAAGGTCGCGTTTTGCGAATTTAGCTTGCCGGGAAGAGCTTTAGACCTATTACTCAAAAATGAGCATTAGAGACTGTGGCTCGCGGGCTTGGGTTTACTAAGACAGACGTTAAGTTTTCGGAAACAAATTTCCGAAAAGAATATGTCCGCATTGACTGGCCACGGGTATTCGGATTCTTGGGGGAAATTGGTTTTGCCACTTGTGGCAAAAGACTGCGGATGGGTAAACACACTTATGCGCATGGCGCTTCGACCACAAGTGGGCGAAAGACCGGCGGATGGGCGTGGCACAGAAGTGTACCACGGCGCTTCGGCACTTGTGCCGAAAGAGCGGCAGATCCCCACAAGTGGGGATGATGGATTTATCCCCAAAAGCATTTTTCCCCCGCTCCTGGGGGAAAGCCCTGATCAGCGGGAAAATATCCCTCAGTAACAAGGGGGGTACCGTTTCGGTACCTCCTTTATTTCAGAGTATAGGCTTGCGGAATGCGTTCCCACTTGTGGGCATGGTTGTGGCTTAAGGGAACAGCGTCGCCGGAAGTGGCGTTGCAGTTTGCTGCAACGCTGTGCCGTGCAGGGTGATTTCCCAACATTTTGGGAAAGACGATTTGAGGCGGGAGAACTTCGCAGCAAGCTGCGAAAGATTTCCCCAAAGGTGGGGAAACGCCGCCTTTAGCCCTTTCCGGGGACCCGGCAGGATTCAATTTTTCTCGCCAGATCTGTGGCCATGTAGCGCTTCCTGCCGTTAACCAGTATGTAATCCATGTCAGCCACAAAACGCTCCGCCGTGTGCCGACTGATGCCCATGAAGCTCATCACGTTCTGCAAATTCAGCGTCCCGCCGTAGTTTTTCCTGATCTCCTTTGCCGTCATTTCTTCCGCTTGGGTGAGCGGCTTCCTGATTCTTGGCATATTTGCTCCTCCTTCTGTGCTTAACTGCATTGTACTTCTTGGCAGCTCCGATAAATGTCAAAGCATGTCTCCAAAATTGAATAACAGCACGAGAGGGGGTGCATGGGGCCAACCGGAAAAGAAAAAAGAGATAAGTTTTCTGAAAGTAGGGGGCACTTGTTCCACCATGACCTCACTTTTTGCTCTGCAATTCGGCTCTGGGCCACGAGAAGGGCTGTGCTCGCATGAAAGGGCGCGGGGAATATAGAGACACCTTCCACGAATAAAATTCGTTAAAACCGCTGTACACGCGTCTGAGACGGTGAACGAAACGTTCACCATTAGCGGCCTGCTGGCTTTGCTCCTTGTGCTGCCTCTCTTGTGCCAACTTGTTGGCACGCTTTGCTGTGCTGTCTCTCTTACTGCCTGCCATGCTGGCCCACTTGGTCAGAAGATAACGGTGCGGGTTTTGGCCTTTGCTTTCGGTGCAGGTATTGGGGATGAATAACTCCAGAGAACGGAGTTTTCCGTTTGCGCCCCTATGCCCCGCTTCAGGGCGCGGGGTAACGGGTTGATACTGGATACACTGGACAAAGCAATCAACGGAGGAAATTTTTCCCCCGTTGATTTGTGCTCTGTGTGGGCCGGTTACTTGGGTGCGCCACCGGCGGGGCGGGTTAATGGAGATGCGCCTTGCAGGCCGGGCAGGCCGCCCGGTGGCAGGCAAGCCGGCTCTCATGCTTCTGCTCTCTGTATTTCGGCAAACAGTTCCTCGCTCTGTTCGCGGAGATTCTTCTCAATGGCGTCCGCCCGCTCTGAGGCACAGCCCAGCACAGCGGAGATCATTTTCCTGCGCATGTAGATGTACGTCATTTCAGCACGGGACGGCTCTTCACTTTCCATCATGGGGGAGAGAAGCTCCCCCAGCGCGGCGATAATGTTCCCCAGTACATTGACCTCTACCGAGGCCCAGCCCAGCTCATCAGCGATACTACGCATATCTGTCATTCCCGTCCCCTCCTTTAGGCAATGCAGAAGCGGCGGGTGGTGGTCTTGCGGGTGAAGGCAGCTGCAACCTCCGGCATGGCCAGGGAGAGGGCCTTTGTGTCGATCCTGGCGCTCTCTACGGGCTTCCAGGTGATCCTGTACTCTCCCGCTCTCAGCGCCTCAGAAGCGCCCATAATGGCCTTCAGCTCCTCTTTGAGGGCGTCCGCCTCGGCCTGGGCCTCCTCCGCCATGCGCTGCATCTCCCGCAGCAGCTTGACCTTCCGGATGATTTCGCTTTCGCTCATGTTTGTATCTCCTTCCTTGATTCCGTGGGCCGGGGGCGTGAGTCCTGTTCGCGTCCTGCCTACTGGGGGAATGCGTTTCCCCGGCCCTGATTCTGATTTGAGGGAGTGAAGCGTCTGGACTATATCCGGTCTTGGCGGCCATTCACCAGCGTGTCTGCTTCCTTTGACTGAGGTTTTTGATCTCTCTCCCTCTGTTGTGCTTTCATTATAGCACTATTTACACCAATAGTAAATTGGTGAAAGAGACAATATTTACACCAATAGTTTGTGTATTATCACTATTTACACCAATAGACGGTTGCGCTATAATATAACCATAATGGGAGATAGGCATCTAAATAAACATGTCCGCTCCAGACAGAAAGTGAGGTATATTATGACGGTATCAAAGAAACAACAGGCTTGTGTGAATAAATACGTCAAGACAAATTATGACCGGGTCAACGTTACATTTCCAAAAGGGAAAAAAGACATAATAAAAGCCCACGCCGAGAAGAAGGGCGAGAGCGTCAACGCGTTTATTAACCGGGCCATCGATGAAACAATGGAGCGCGACAATTCCTGATTATCATTCGTGGCAGAAATAGAAAGACTGGAAGGTAAATCAATATGGACAGTAAAGAAATCCAATTTCTGATATACAAATCAGAGCAAGATGATGTGACCGTCAATGCGCTGATTGAGGATGAAACGATTTGGTTGACGCAAAAGGCCATGGCTGAGTTGTTTGGTGTGGAAAGTAATACCATCACATATCACCTGAAAGAAGTCTATGAGAGCGGTGAACTGACTGAAAGGGCAACTGCTCGAAAATTTCGAGTAGTTCAAACTGAGGGAACACGGCAGGTTCAACGGGAGATTTTTCATTACAATTTGGATGCTATTATTTCTGTTGGTTACCGTGTCAACTCCCGGCGGGCCACACAGTTCCGCATTTGGGCTACCGGTATCTTGAAGGAGTATATGATAAAGGGGTTTGCCTTGGACGACGAACGCCTGAAGCAAGGGAAGACGGCCTTTGGCAAAGACTATTTCAGGGAACTGCTTGAGCGGGTACGCTCGATCCGGGCAAGCGAACGGCGTATCTGGCAACAGGTGACGGACATATTTGCTGAGTGCAGCATCGACTATGACAAGAACGCTCCGATTACGCATGAATTTTACGCAATGGTACAGAACAAGTTCCACTATGCTATTACCGGCAAGACTGCACCGGAGATCATATACGCCTGTGCAGATCACAGCAAAGAGAACATGGGATTGACCACATGGAAGAATGCCCCGGATGGGCGTATTCTGAAATCGGACGTCGGCATAGCAAAAAATTATCTGGACGAGCGCCAGATCCGACAGCTGGAGCGCACGGTCTCAGGTTATTTTGACTACATCGAGGATCTGATTGAGCGGGAGAATGTGTTCACGATGGAGGAGTTTGCCGAGAGCATTAATGCGTTTTTGGCCTTTCGCCGTTATGATATTCTCCCGGACAAGGGACGTATCACCCGGCGGGCAGCTTTGGAAAAAGCCGCCGCAGAATATGACCAATTCAATAAGACGCAGCGCATCACTTCCGACTTTGACCGGGAGGTAAAGAAGCTGCTGGAGAGCGGGGAACAATAAAAATTTTTGGCGCACATTTGGCGCACAAGCGTGCGCTAAATTGTCGGAAGTTGTCAGAAGCTATGAAAAGGGCGATCCCGGAAACCCTTGAAATATCAGCGTTTTTCGCAAGATATGAAAAACGGTGAGAAGGGAAAACCATAGCTACGGACCAGAAGGTCAGGGGTTCGAATCCCTTACGGCGTGCCAACAAAAAAGTCTCTTTTGCCCATTAGGCAAAAGAGACTTTTTTGCGTGATGCGTTCCTTGCGGAACGTGATGCGCACTGCGTGCGTGATGCGGCTTCGCCTGTGATGCACGCCTTCGGCGCGTGTGCGGAACGCATCGCATCACCTATCACAGCGCAGCGGTATCACTTATCACTTATTTGCAAAGCGGAACATTTCACAAAGCCCAAAGGACAATATTTCACTTCATTCAGCTTCAGTTTTTTCATTTTTTCTATTTGCTTTAACTGCACGTTTACTCAGCATGATTCCCTACCCTCAAAATAGCCCGAGCGTGCCAACAAAAAAGTCTCTTTTGTCCATTTGGCAAAAGAGACTTTTTTGCGTGATGCGTTCCTTGCGGAACGTGATGCGCACTGCGTGCGTGATGCGGCTTCGCCTGTGATGCACGCCTTCGGCGCGTGTGTGGAACGCATCGCATCACCTATCACAGCGCAGCGGCATCACTTATCACTTATTTGCAAAGAGGGCTATTTTGTGATATGGTTTGAAAAAGTGAGGTGGATATTATGTCGGAATCAAAGCTTAGAGAACTATCTATGGAGTTTTCCGTGGATATCATTGAATTGGTAAAATACTTGAAATCCAGTAAAGAATCCATCATCTCTAACCAAATTGGCAGAAGCGGAACAAGCATAGGCGCCAACATTCACGAGGCACAATATGCACAAGGAAAGAAAGATTTTGTTTCCAAGCTTGAAATCGCCTTAAAAGAAGCAAGTGAAACGGGTTATTGGCTTGAACTCCTATACAGAACAAGGTATATCGATGAACAAACCTTCAAAACCCTTTCTTCCAAATGTACATCTTTAAGAGCGATGCTGGTTGCTTCTTGCCGAACCGCAAAAGAGAATGTGAAATGACCATACAAAAAATGTTGTGCTGTAGGATAACAGCAGAGATAGACTTTGCTTATTGCGGGTACCATTTGAACAACAGTATAAACATATTGATGGCGTACCTTGCATTACATTGCGAGAGAGCAAAAATTTTATTATAGGACAGTTCTGTTCTGCGCGTCAATTGATCACTCTTTAGCAGAAAACCGGAACAAACTGTGGCGACGCTGAATGATGAACGTCAGTCAACAAGGAGGACAACAAATGCCCGAAAGCATACTTGAGCTGGACATACACGGCATGACCCAGGTGCAGGCGAAAACCGCCATTGACGCAAAGCTCCGCCGGGCCGGAAGCGGCGTATATCGCCTTCGTATCATCCACGGCTATCACAGCGGTACCGCCCTGCGGGACATGATCCGCCGGGAATATGCCGGACATCCGAAGGTAAAACGGGTGGAACTGGGTTTGAACCAGGGCGTAACGGAGCTTGTCCTCCGGGAATACTGATTTGCCGAAAAATTTTTCCCCAGGCCGGTACAGCGCGTAACAGCAGTACCGGCTTTGCTCTGGGAAAAAATGAAAAAATCTATTATCCGCTTATTGCCTTATGTGAATTTTTTGTATAAAATGTAATACATGGAGTGGGGCCGTCATGAAAGCCCGGAATAAGGGGACCAGGAATATGTTTTTTTGGCGGAAAAGGAAACGCGGAGCGGCGGAGAGTAATATGGACGCTGTGGGACACGCGTTAAAAAATGCCGCGGCGAAAGAGCACAGAGCGCAGACCGGCGCTTTCAGGGCTGCCCTGATCTGCGATAGGGGAAGAGAACGCGGCAATAATGAAGATAACTATCTCCTTGGAATGCAGATCAATTCGGAGATGCTGGACCACAGTACTGCGGTTTTTCGTTCAGCGGCAGACGGCGCGGCGTGGCAGACGGCCGGCGTGTTTGACGGCATGGGCGGCGGAGAGATGGGCGAGCTTGCGGCTTTGATTGCTGCAAAGACGGTCAAACAGCTTTCCGGCCGGCTGGATGATGGCTGTGAAAAGACAGATGTCGACAGAATAATGAGAGAGGCCTTTCTGAGAAGCAACAATGAAATAATCGATTTACAGAAAGAGCACTGCGTATATGGGTCCACAGGGACAGTAGTCTCCATTGGCAGCGGGGAATTTAAAATATACCACTTAGGGGACAGCAGGGCCTATCTGCTGCGGGACGGTGAGCTCATGCAGCTCACGCGGGATCAGACTTTGGCCCAGATGAAAATGGACGCCGGGCTTTATCGGGAAAATGACCCGGGCCTTGAAGTTGAACGGCATAAGCTGACAGAATATATTGGTCGGGACTGGACAAAGGAAAATCTCCGCCCCCAGGAGAGCGCCTGGATACCCATCCGGGAAGATGACCGACTTTTGCTGTGTACGGACGGGCTATACGATATGTGCTCCGATGCAGAGATCTCCGGTATTCTGGCAGCTGCCGGCGGACCTGAGAATGCTGTGGCCTCCCTGACACAGGCGGCTTTGACAAAAGGCGGAAAAGACAATATTACCTGCATGGTAATCGGTTTTCCCCGATAAAAAATATTTCCCTCGGGCAAACAGAAGGAGGAGCAAGCATGTCAATAGAATCCCGAAGCGGCCGGTACGGCGCGCTGTTTGGCGATTGGCAGATACGGAGGACTCTGGGAGGGGGCTCCGGCGGCAGGACTGCGGTATTTGAATTATACAGAAACAGCTCGGGCTGGGATGAGTTCAGCGCGCTGAAGGTGGTCAGCCTTATTGAGGAGCGGGGCAGGAGGGAGTCTTTCTCGCTTGACCGCAGGAATGAGTATGACACGGCCATGCGGGAGCATAAGGCCAAAGCGGAGCAGGAAGTGCGGCTGATGGAGCAGCTGCGGGGCAAGACCAACATTGTGGATTATCTGGACCATAAGTTTGTCAGCTGGAGCGATGATTACGGTTTCGGAATGGACCTGCTGATCCGGATGGAGCTGCTGAAGGATCTGCGGGGGGAACTGAGACAGGGCAGAACATTTCGGGAAGAGGAGATCATCCGGATAGGAAAGGATATCTGCCGTGCCCTTGTGATCTGCCATGGCAAAGGCATCCTCCACCGGGACATCAAACCGGAGAATATTTTCTTCAACGCGGACGGAGATTACAAGCTGGGCGATTTCGGCATATCCCGTATGATGGGCAGCGGCCCGGCTATGGCAAGCACGGGGATCGGGACGCCGGAATACGCGGCGCCGGAACAGAGCAGCGGCAGATATGACAAGAGCGTGGATATTTACAGTCTTGGCCTTGTCCTTTATGAGCTGAGCAACAAAAACAGGCTGCCCTTTGCCTCTTCCAGCTATACTCGCCTGGAGGAAGTGCAGCTTCGCCTGCAGGGAAAGCCCCTGCCAAAGCCGGAACGGGTGGGAGAGCAGCTGAGCGGGGTGATCCTGAAAGCCTGCGCTTTCCGCCCGGAAGACCGGTTCCGGTCGGCAGAGGAAATGCTGCAGGCGCTGGAAGAGGCGGAAAGAGGAAAGGCCGGGTTCCGGACAGTAAAGACAGGAAATGACCGGATACAGACAAGCCATCTCGCAGGAAATGAGGCGCAGACATATCAGTTAAACGGGAAGGAAGCACGGACACACCAGTTAAACGGGAATGCAGAGCGGATATATCAGTTAAACGGGAACGAGACCTGGACGGCCTACAGCAGCGGAGAGCGCCGCGATATACCCGAAGTGAAAAAAACAACGGACAGGTCCCAAACAATGGTGTTGCTCCTCTGCATAGCGGCAGTGATGCTGCTGTTGATGCTGTTTGCCGTGACGATGGTTTTGTTGGGTGACCGCGATGACAACAGTGTAGAAGAGCCTTCTGATCCTGAAGATGTTATTATCATTATTGATTCAGAGGAAAAGCCGGTTGAATCGCCTGAAAATACGCCGGTATCGACACCCAGCCTCACACCAACGCCTGAACCCACGCCGGATCATGCTTCTTTGCCGGCCGTGAATGTCGCGGCGCCGGCAAACCCATGCACCCCCTATGGAAAAGCTTACAGAGACCATGTTGTCAATGGTACATATTACACCGACAGAGACGTTTTGGATCTGATCGGAGAAACCTATTCCAACCGCAAGGATACTGACGGCAAATACAAAGAAGGCTACTCTTCCGGCAGAAATAAGACCAATGACTATGGTTATGATTTCGGCTTTTACTATGGCGATGATTTGCTGTATTTTGTGGAAGTGCGCACACCAATACAGACGGTGACCCAGGTAAAACTGTATTACTGGGGGGATCAGCTCATCGGCTGCCGCGATTATCGGGGAACCGACAGCAGTCTCTGCACGGCAGGTCATCCCATATTTGAAGCGGTTGCCGAAGAATTTTCCTATGTTTATGCGCTGGGCGCAAGAACATACGGCGGATAACAGCATCATGGCTGCGGCCTGAAGGAAGGAAAGGGGAGTCATATGTCAATAGAATCCCGAAGCGGCCGGTACGGCGCGCTGTTTGGCGATTGGCAGA
>SAMEA3663248__coassemble_218_pt1 | contig 21275 bp, 16 predicted proteins | sample SAMEA3663248__metabat2_low_PE_036 | metagenome-assembled genome bin SAMEA3663248 (sample SAMEA3663248) | pig gut metagenome | biome: pig gut; feature: pig-associated habitat; material: faeces | place: China | collected 2013 | reverse complement strand
TGGAGGAGCTGGGCCGGGCCTGCCCCAAGGTCAGCCAGACCCACCTGGAGCAGCTGAAAGCCCTGGGCGCCCTGGGCGACATGCCCGAGAGCAGCCAGATCAGCCTTTTTGGTATGTAGAAGAAAACCATATGAAAGAAACATCCCCGGTTCATTCCGAACCGGGGATGTTAATTATCTTTATGATACCTTTATTTCACGTCGCCGAAATATTCCTGTTTTTCCGCGTCGGTAAGGCTGACTTGACCGTAGAGGGATTTCACCATCAGCTTGGCCCGGCCGCCGGCACGGGTCACATAGTCCCGCAGATCCTGCACCATAGACTCCCAGCGCTCAAGACTGCCGCCCCATTTTTCCCTGTCCCGGGCGATCTCCGGACGCAGCTCGTCGGCAAGCTGGTCGATGAGGGCCAGCACGTTTTCATCGGACATGGGGCCGGTCAGCGCCTCGCCCAGCTGCCGTGCCAGTTCCTTCTGGAAAATGGGGCTTTGCAGCAGCTTGTAGGCCAGCTGGTTATAGGCATAGCCGAAGTGGAAGGGCCCGTCGAACATCTCATACTGGAAGAAGCCCAGGTCCAGGTCCACCAGGGCAAAGGTGAGCATGTCGTCCTCCGTGGAGTAGTAAAAACGCATGTTGGGGCTGTGCATATCAAAGTTGCCGCAGTAGGCCTGAAGGATGACCCAGCCGATGACGCTGTCGATATTCAGATGCTCGGCCACATAATTGTAATTTTCCTCAACGGAAAGACTGTGGTCCTGAATGAAGCGGTAGACTTCCCCAAAGCCGGAGCTGGAGTCCCAGGCCTCCTTCCACTGGGTCACGGTATCTGCGTCATAGCCGTAGTGGTTGGCGTAATGCTCAGCGGAGTGGGCTTCACGGATGTTGTAGGTGCCCCAGTACTCGCCGTTGATGTACAAAACAGCGTATTTATAGTCCTGCGCGGGCAGCTCCGGGAAGCACTGGATGGCCAGTTGGTGCATGATGTTGTCGCGCATCTGGGTGGAGTAGTAGTCCTCCTGGGCGGCGCGGAGCAAAATGGAGGAAAACTCCGTGACGCCGTTATCGAACAGGTTATAGTTCAGCTCGCCGTCATAGCGGGAGCGGAAGCAGAGCTTGAAGGATTTTTTGCTCTGGGCCACCTTGGAGGTGGCGCCATGGAGCTTGATGCCGCAGTCGATGGTGAAGCTGCTGCCGTTCTCATACAGCATGGCCGCGCCCTCCACCTCTTTGTCCAGGCTGGGGTTGGAATAGATGCCGCTGCCGCCGCCGAACAGGTCGGCGGGATTGGCCACGATGCTGACCACGGGCAGGCTGTGGTTTTCGTTGATAATGAAGCTGAGATTGAGAATGTCGCTGTCAAGCTGGCCCTCCGCCGCATTGAATGCTCTGACCACCGTGGTGGAGGTGAGGGTGATGGGCCCGGTGTAGACCGAAGAGGTGGTGCTGGGAGCGCTGCCGTCCAGGGTGTAATAGATGGTGCCGGTGCCGCTCAGCTCCACGGTCACGCTGTCCACATTGTTATATACGCCGTCACTGCCCAGAAGCACCGGCATATCCGCCCGGGTTCTGGCCCCGCCGGTGTTGTCGCTGCCGGGCGTGGGGGAGGTGAAGAGGAAAAAGCCGCTCTGACCGTCCAGACGGCCGAAACTGCAGCCGGTGGGGATATCGTGGAGATGGGCGTAGTCGATGAGGCTGCCGTCCTTATAGCTGAGGAAGAGCTGATCGTCCTCAGCGTTCAGGCCGAAGGCTGCAAGGGGGGCGGTCACATTTACCGCGTCATTGGAGCAGAGAATCACATAGCTCTGTCCCGGCTGGAGGGTATATACGGGAAGCTGGTAAAAGGCCCGGTCGCTGCCGCTGTCGGACAGGTAGTAGTCGCTGAGCTCCACCGGGCTGCCGGAAATGTTTTTAAGCTCCACCCAGTCGGTATACTCCCCGTTCTGGGGCAGGTACCACTGGTTATAGACCATAACCTCGCTGATGACCAAAGGACCGTTGGAAACACGGCTTTCCAGATACTGGGCGTACCCGGCGGTAGAGTTTTCAAAGCCCGGGGTGGCGGAGCGGGTGGTGATAATATCGCCCATCTCACTGCGGTATACGCTCTCGTCCGAGCCGGAGGCGGGCAGGTCAAAGCGCTCGATCACCGTGCCGGCGGCGCTCTCCAGGGTCAGGGTGGCGCCTTCTTTAGAAATGGTAAAGCTGCTGTGGCGGGCATCCCGACTGTCGCCGCTGCAGAAGATCACGGTGTAAGCGCCCGATTCAAGGCTGATGCCGGAGATCGCCCAGCGCTCTCCGCCGCAGCAGAGATAATAGCCGGAGAGATCGATGCTTTCGGACCCGTAGTTATATAGCTCCACCCAGTCGGGGAAAAGCCCGTCGTCATCGGCCAGGGTGCTCTTATTGGAGGCCATCACCTCGTTGATGCTCACGGGGATGAACACAGCCTCCGGTGACTCCGTGACTTCCGGCGTAGGCTCCGGCGTCACCTCCACAGGGGCAGAGGACTCCTGGACCGGGTCCGGCTGCTCCGCCTCGCCGGACTGACCGGAACAGGCCCCCAGGCTCAGCAGCAGGGATAAGATCAAAAACAGGGATAAGGTTCGGATAAAATACTTATTCATAGAGGCGTCTCCGTTTCGCTCAATTCTCCACCCTGTATCTTACCATATTTCTTTTGCTAAATCTATCCTTAAACGACAAATTAAGAATAATTAATAGTGTGCGGAAATACCATGACTCTGCAATTATTAAACTTTTGTGACAGGCATTGATAAGAAAAAAAGTCTGGTGTAAAATAAAACAAAAATACAGAAGGAGCGATAGGTATGAAAGTCACGTTTTTAGGCGCGGCCCATGAGGTCACGGGAAGCTGTACCCTTATTGAGGCGGGCGACAAAATGGGTCTTGTGGACTGCGGCATGGAGCAGGGCAAGGACATTTTTGAAAATCAGAAGCTGCCTGTGGATCCCTCCCGGCTGGATTTTGTCCTGCTTACCCACGCCCATATCGACCACTCGGGAAATCTCCCCCTGCTGTACAAAAACGGCTTTCGTGGCGCGGTCTATGCCAGCGCGGCCACCTGCTCCCTCTGCGACATTATGCTGCGCGACAGCGCCCACATTCAGATGTCCGAAGCGGAGTGGAAAAGCCGCAAATCCCTCCGAAACGGCGGGCCGGAGATCCAGCCCCTGTATGATCTGGACGATGTGGCCGGGCTGATGGGCTGTATGCGCCCCTGCTCTTACAATACGCCGGTGCAGGTCAACGACTGTGTCACCGTCCGCTTTACCGACGTGGGCCATCTTCTGGGCTCCGCCGCCATTGAGGTCTGGCTGACGGAGAACGGCGAACACAGAAAGATCACCTTCAGCGGCGACGTGGGCAACACCGACCAGCCCATTCTCCAGGACCCCCAGCAGGTGAAGGAGACGGACTATCTGGTGATCGAGTCTACTTACGGCGACAGGCTCCACTGCGACGAGCGCCCGGACTATGTTTCCGCCCTGGCGGATAAAATACAGTTGACCCTGGACCGGGGCGGCAACGTGGTGATCCCCTCCTTTGCCGTGGGCAGGACCCAGGAGATGCTGTACTTTATCCGGGAGATCAAGGAAAAGGGCCTGGTCACCGGCCACGGGGATTTCCCCGTCTATGTGGACAGCCCCCTGGCCATCGAGGCCACCAACGTCTTTTTGCAGTGCGACACGGAATTTGTGGACGAGGAGATGCGCCGGGTCATCCGCTCCGGCGTGAACCCTATTTTGTTCCCGGGGCTGAAGGTCGCCGTGTCTCAGGAGGAGTCCATCGCCATCAACGAGGACAAGACCCCCAAGGTCATCATCTCGGCCAGCGGCATGTGCGACGCGGGCCGTGTGCGCCACCACCTGAAGCATAACCTGTGGCGGCCGGAGTGTACGGTGCTGTTCGTGGGCTATCAGGCAGTGGGCACTCTGGGCCGGCTGCTGGTGGACGGAGTGAAGGACGTCAAGCTCTTTAACGAGGATATCCACGTCAACGCGGAGATCACGGCCCTGCCCGGCGTCAGCGGCCACGCGGACAAAAACGGGCTGATCGCCTGGCTTGGCGGCTTTGCGGAAAAGCCCAAAATGGTTTTCGTCAACCACGGGGACCCGGACGCGGCGGACAGCTTTACCGCCTGTTTGAACGACGAGCTGGGCTATAAGGCCTTCGCCCCCTACAGCGGCACCAGCTTTGACCTGCTGGAGGGCAGTTTCGTGCGCATCACCCAGGGTAAGCCCGTTGAGAAGGCCGCCGCGCCCGGCAGCAGGAAGATCAGCGCCGCCTTTACCCGGCTGGTGGCCGCGGCGGAGCGCCTGCTGAAAGCGGCGAAGAAATGCGAAGGAAGGCCCAACAAGGAACTGGCAAAATACGCCGACAAAATCAACGCCATAGCAGACGAACTGGAAAAATAAGGTTTTTTAAACCTTCCTGATTGACGAAGGGAAAAGCCTGTGATACGATAAGATAAGCAGCCGAACAGGGAGGAAACCCCATGGAAAAAAAGATACAATTCGACCCGCAGCAGGCGCTGGGGGATAAGATAACACAATTCAGCCGCAGGGAGCTTTGCACCTTCGGGTCAAAACTCTGCGCGCAGATCCTGGAGGATGCCGGGCCGGGAAATTACCGGGGCGGCGTGTTTCCGGAGAATATCAGCCTGGATGAAGAGGGCAATATTGCCATCGGCCCGGCAAAGACCGGGGACTGGGAGGGCCAGGAGGCGGAATTTATCGCCCCTGAGCTGTTCTGGCATGGCCAGGCCAGCCCGTCGGCGGATGTGTACACCGTGGGTATGCTGCTCTACTATGCCGTCAGCGGCGGTACGCTTCCTTTTGCGGAACAGGGGCCGGAAAAGGCCCGGGCCATCCGCATGAGCGGGGAGAGCTTCAAGGTCCCCCAGAGCGCGGGACGCCGCCTGGGGGAGATCATCGCCAAGGCCGCCGCCTTCAAGACTGCCGACCGGTATAAGAGCGTGGGCGAGATCAAGGCCATGCTGGACAGCTGTGCAGATAACCCTTATCTGGACGGCGGGCCCAGCTCGGAGCTGCTGTTTAACAAGGACGCGGAACAGCTCAGCGACGTGGAGCGCCTGATGGTGTCCATCATTGAAAAGAGCGGCCAGGAGGACGAGCCTGTCCCTGCGGCAGAGCCTGCCCCGGCGGAGGAAAACGCCCCTGATGCTGAAGAGCCTGTCCCGGCGGAGGAAGCCGCGCCGGAAGAAGAGCCTGCCGCTGAGAGCGATGCTGAGCCCAAGGATGAGGAACCTATCCTGGTAATTCCTGATGAAGCCGTTCCGGAGACTGCCGAACCGCCGGTGATCGACATACCCGAGGCCTTCCTGCCCACAGAGGATGCGGAACGGGCGGAGGCGGAAGCACCCGCCGAAGAACCCGAAAACCCCGGCGAAGCGCCGGAAGAAGAACCGGCCAAAGCGCCTGAAGCTGTGCCGGAAGAGAGGCCTGCGCCTGAGCTTCCTGTGGTGCAGCTCCGTGAGGAGAAAAATCCCGAGCTGGAGCCGGTGGTGCCCAAGCGGCCCATTACCCCCGCCGTGCAGTACGGCAAGAGTATGGAGCGGGAGCGGAAGATCGCCGAAAAGGTGAAGCGCCGCAGGAGACGGCCGGTGGTGTTTGTCATGATGCTCTGCGCCCTGCTCATCATCGCGGCCATCACCGTTAACGCCATCAATAACGACAAGGAGCAGGCCCAGAATCCCCCGGCAGAAGCCAGTAAGACCCCTGAAGTGGTGGACATCCCGCCGGAGCAGCTCCCCGCAGAGGAGAGCCCGGCCCCTGTGGAGAGCGAAGCCCCGGCAGAGCCGGAGCAGCCCAAGGAGTCCAGTTATCAGCTCTTTATCGAGGATGTGAGCTGGACCGAGGCCCGGGACCGCTGCGTGGAAAAGGGCGGACACCTGGTGGTCATCAGCGACGAGGCGGAGCTGCAGAAGGTCATCGACCTGGCCAAGAGCTATGGCGTGAACATGCTCTGGATCGGCTGCCACCGTGTGGACGGCACCCTGGTCTGGGAGACGGACGATCAGGTCAGCGTCTATCCCTGGGATGCCGGTGAGCCCTCCTATATGGACAGCTACGACGGTGTGTACGAGGACTATGTGATGCTGTGGAACAACAACGGCTGGTTCTATAATGACAGCCGCAACGATCCTGTGGCCGATTACCCCGGCGCGTACAGCGGTAAGGTCGCCTACGTCTGCGAATTTGAAGGATAAAACAAAGCTGTCATTCTGAGCGAAGGATCCCGAAAAAGGGCAGAAAGCCTCAACATACGGGATCCTTCGTCGCAAGCGCCTCAGGATGACACGTTTTTGAGGAGGAAAAGAAGATGAGCAAAGTTCTTTTGATCAACGGCAGCCCCAACGCCCAGGGCTGCACTTACACCGCCCTGCGGGAAGTGGAAAAAAGTCTGAACAAAAACGGCGTGGAGACGGAGATATTCCAGATCGGCAGAGCCCCCATTCAGGGCTGCATCGGCTGCCGGAGCTGTGCAAAAACCGGCAAATGCGTTTTTGATGACGGCGTGAACCGGCTGGCGGAGCGGGCGGACGAGTTTGACGGTCTGGTGATTGGCTCCCCGGTATATTTTGCCTCCCCCAACGGCACACTTCTGGCCTTTCTGGACAGGCTGTTTTTCTCCGCCGGGAATAAGTTTACGGGAAAGCCGGGCGCAGCGGTGGTCTCCTGCCGCCGGGGCGGGGCTACGGCGGCTTTTGATGTGCTGAACAAATATTTTTCTATCTGCAATATGCCCATCGTCACCTCCCAGTACTGGAACCAGATCCACGGCAACACCCCCGAGGAAGCTTTGCAGGACGCGGAGGGGCTGCAGACCATGCGCACCCTGGGCGAGAATATGGCCTGGCTCATCAAATGCATTCAGGCCGGCCGCGCCTCCGGCGTCCCCGAGCCGGTGTACGAGAAGAAGCAGAAAACCAATTTCATCAGGTAAACTTAAGAAACAGACCGGTTGACAACCTTACAATGTAGTGTTATTATAAAAACACTACATTGTAAGGTTGTGCTGCTTTATGGAGAAAAATAAACTGACCAACAGCGAATGGGAGGTCTATGAGTGCCTGTGGGAGGAGGCCCCCCTGACCCTGGCCCAGCTGAGAAAGCGCTATGTGCAGCGCACCGGGCTTGCCGTCTCCACGGCGGAGACCACGGTGCTGCGCATGGAGAAAAAGGGGCTGCTCCGAGTGGAGCAGGGGGAGCGGGCCAAGCTCTTCTATCCGCTTTTTGAACGGGAACAGGCCGTCCGGCGGGAGACCCGCTCCTTCCTCAACCGGGTCTACGGCGGAAGCCCCCTGTCCCTGATGAGCGCCATGGTGGACGCCGGGGAGTTCAGCGACAAAGAGATCGACCAGCTTTACGCCATGCTCCGCAAGGAAAAGGAGAAGCGGGATGGCTGAGTGGATCATCAGCTCGTCGGTCCTGATCCTGATGATCCTGCTGCTGCGCCTGCTGCTCCGCCGCAGGGCGGCCCCGGGGCTGATCTATGCCCTGTGGCTGCCGGTGCTTTTGCGGCTGCTGCTGCCCTTCAGCCTGGGGGAGAGCCGCGTCAGCGTGATGAACACTCTGGCCCCCTCACCGGCCTATATCCAGACGGCGGTGATGCCTGCGCCGGAGCCGGAACAGGCGGAGACCGTGGACAATGCCCCGGAGGGGGAGATCACTGAGGCAGCGGAGAACCGGGATAAGGCCGCGCCGGCGGTGATCACCATACCGGAGGAGCTGACACGGCAGATCATCTCCTGGCGAATGCTGCTGTTTATCGTCTGGCTCATCGGCCTTGCGGTGGTGCTGGTGTGGACTTTGGTGTCCAACCTGGGCATGGCGCTGGAGCTGCGGGCGGACCGCAGACGCATGCAGGAGCCGTGGGCGGTGGAGCCGAAGAGAGTCTATATCAGCCGGGCGATCCGCTCTCCCTGCCTGTTCGGCGTTCTCCGCCCCGCCATCTACCTGACGCCGGAGACCGCCGCGGATCAGTGGACGCTGGGCCATGTGCTGGCCCACGAGCGGGCCCATTACAGCCACGGCGACCAGATCTGGGGCCTGCTCCGGGTGCTGGCGCTGGCCCTGCACTGGTATAATCCCTTAGTGTGGCTGGCCTCGGCCCTCTCCCGGCAGGACGCGGAGACAGCGGCGGATGCCTCAGCCATCGCCGCCCTGGGGGAGAAGGAGCGTCTGGACTATGGGGAGACCCTGATCTCCCTGGTGCAGCGTAAGCCCCGGGCCGCGGATTACCTCAACTGCGGCACCACCATGTTCGGCGCAAAGCATGTGGTAAGGGAGCGCATCCGGCTCATTGCCCGAAAGCCCCGTACCGCTGCGATCACCCTGATTTTGGTACTGGCAGCCTCCGCCGCGGCGGTGGCCTGCACCTTCACCGGCTCCGGGCAGAAGCTTTTCCCCGGAGAGGAGGAACTGCGGCCTACATTAAACATGAAATCAACGTTTCTGGAATTGGGCGTAGAGAATACCGCGCAGGCCGAGGGAGAAAGCCCGGACCCTGCCCGGGAGGATTATCTGGACCAGGTGTTGTCCTCAAAACTCTTTGCCCACGGTACAGCGTACAGCCAGGAGGAATGCCTGCGTCTGTACGGTGTTCCCCTGGCAGAGCCTGCCTGGCTGCCGGAGGACTATCTGGCCTATGACAAGGTGTTTGTGGTGGATGTGACCGGGGACGACCGGGTCTTTTCCCGGCTGTGGTACAGTCCGGAGCGGCGGGAAATGCTCAGACTGCTCCAGTATTATTGTGAAATTCCGGAGGTCGGCACAGACTTCCGCTTCAGCAGCGGCGATGAAACAGAAGATCCTTTCCTCATGCGCTTCCCCTGGGCGAATTACCGGGCCTTGATGAGAGGAAGCGCAGGGGACTGGACCGTAGAAGCCTTCATGCTGGTAAAAAGCCCGGACAGGGAGATCGAGTGCGAGAAGATCTGCCGCAGTGTGAATCTTCAGGGACAGCCTCTGAACTTGGGACCGGCCCCGGAAGAACGCCAGCTCAGCAGCTTTTCCGGCAATCTGGAGACGGCGAACGGTAAATTCAGCTTTTGCGCGGAGCTGTGCGTTCAAGCGGAGAGCAGCCATTACCAGTATCTCAGCTTTACGGACCCCAGCGGACTGACGCAGAGACTGGGTTTCCCCCTCTCCTCAGCCTTTGACCCGGACACCCGCAGCTATCTCTGGCAGGCGGAGGATGTGGACGGGGACGGCAGCCAGGACCTGCTTTTGGACATGGGCGAATATCAGGGCGGCCCCCGGGCCATGTGCTTTCTGTTCGACGGAGAGAAAAACGGCTATGTGCCCCTGGCGGGCTTTGACCGCTATATCTTCCTGGGCTTTGACCGGGAGGGTGGCTATGTCTGTTCCGCCATGGGCAGCGGCAGCTTACAGAGCTTTGAAAAAATACGGGTGGTGGAGGGCCGGATGGAGCTGATGGCCCGCGTTACCATCAACTATGGACTGCCCGAGGAGCAGCGCTGCTCGGAATATGCGGATGTTTACGGAAAATGGCTTCCGGTGAAAGACCGGGTGCCGCAATCGGAGATCAATTGGGACGATTGGCCTTTCGCCAAACCAGAAGGGAGCGAAACATGAAAAGAAGCATAGCCCTTTTGCTGCTTCTCGCCCTGATACTGAGCCTGACGGCCTGCGGCGGGGAAAAGCCGGAGATTCAGAACGAGACGGAACAGACCCCGTCCCCCACAGCAGCGCCGGCGGCGCCTGCGGAGACGGAGGAGCCGGTATTCGGCGCAAATCTGCAGGGGGAGGGCGGCGGACGCTTTTTCACGCCGGAGAACATTGAGATGCCCGAGGCCGGGCTGAGCTTTTTCGACAGCGCCCTGGCCGGGGACCGTGTGTTTCTCTATAACAGCGACAGCGACCGCAACGGCAGCCTGTACGCCCTTGACCTGAACACCCTGGCCCTGACGAAGATCAGCGGCCAGTGGGGAGATATCCAGGCCATCGGCGGCTATCCGGACGGCAGCGGCGCTGTGCTGTCGAAATTATCCGACGAGAGCTACCGCCTCAGCGCCGTGGGCGCGGATGGCTCTGTTACCGCCATGGACCTGCCCAATTTCGGCGAGAGCTATTTTATCTCGGTGCATGTGAGCAGCGGCGGGTACATCCTGGGCGGCGGCAGCAATTTTATCGCCCTGGACAGGTCCGGCCAGGAGCTGAAGCGCTTTGCCGCCGGACTGAACCGCCTTAAGGCTGTCCGCAGCGGGGACAAGACCCTGCTGGCCTCCCAGGATGAAAAAGGGACGCTGATCCGGGAGCTGGACGAGAACTTCAAGGTCACGGCGGAATACCACTGCAAAGGCGTCTATGACGACTTCTACGACGCCCCCACCGGCGTCTTTGCCCTGGCGGGCAGCGTGATTTACCGTCTGGACTATACAAAGGACCAGCGGGAGGGCTTTGTCAGCTGCTTTGCCAGCGGCATCAAAACGGAGTATTTTACCTACATCAATGACGACTGCATTTTTGCCCTGAACATGTTTGTCCCCGCCCTGTGGACGCCCAGCGAAAACGGGGATCTGACCATCCTGCGCCTGGCCACCTACGACGATTCCGGCTATGTGGCAATGATGGTCAGGGATTTTAATGAGAGCAGCGACAAATACAAGATCGACCTGATCGACTACGCGGCCTACGACGAGGCAGGAGGGCAGGATACCGGCCTGACCCGGCTGAATATGGACATCCTGTCGGGAAACGCGCCGGATATCTTCGACCTCTCGGTGCTGTACGGCTATGACTACGGGGAAAAGGGACTGCTGGAGGACTTGAAGCCCTGGTTTGACCGGGATGAAACCCTGTCCTATGACAGCCTGCTGCCCGGGGCGGTCAGACTTCTGGAGCAGGACGGCAAGCTCTATGACCTGGTCCCTGTTTTCTTTATCAACACCTACTGCGCCCCGGCCTGGCTGCTGGAGGACGGAGAAAACTGGACCTTGAACGAGCTTTTCACCATGGCGGAGGACTACGGTATGCAGCAGATTTTCGGCCCGCGCAAAACCCGGGAGGATTTTCTGACTGAAGTACTCCTCTATGACCGGGGCGAGTTCGTGGATGAGGAAAATGCCTCCTGCAGCTTTGATGATCCGCGCTTTATCCGGCTGCTGGAGCTGTCTGCTCAGCTAGTCGACGGGCAGGGGGGGCCTTTCTTCGGCTTTCCCAGCGCCCTGGTGTATACCGGGCGGCAGATGGTCTATAATCCTCTGATCAACACCTATCCCATCGACTCCATCAACGAGGCAAACAGCGTATACGGCGGAGACGCGGCCTTTGCCGGCTTTCCCAGTGATTCCTGCACCGGCACGGCCATGTGGCCCTTTTTCCACCTGGGCATGTACTCCGGCAGCGCCAACAAGGAGGGCGTGTGGGAATTCTTCCGTTTCCTGCTCTGCGGGGAGTACCTGTCAAGGCGTGTTGAGGAGGTCTGCTATTATAAGCTTCCGGGTATCCCCCTTGTAAAGGAAGAGCTGGAAAAGCGGATCCCGGCCTGGAATGAATTTTGCGCGAGAGAGGCAAACGGCACGCTCGTAACTCAGATCGGCGCTATGGGAGAGCAGCTGGAGAGCGTGACCATAGTGAAGCTGCCCACCGACGGCAGCGAGGCGGACACGCTGATGGCGTTGATCGACCGGATGGACTGCCTCTATGAGCAGGATCAAAGGCTGCTGGATATTGTGCTCCGGGAGGCCCGGGCCTTTTACAGCGGGGACAAGACCGCGGAGCAGGCGGCAAAGCTGATCCAGTCCAAAGCGTCGATCTATCTGGCGGAGCAGTACGGTTAACAGAGGAGAAAAACATGATCAAAGCAAGCTATACGGCAGACAGACAATACTATGCTCAGGCCAGCCGGGCCCTGTACCGGAGGAAAAATACCGCCTATGCGATTTTCGGCCTGGCCGGACTGCTGGATCGTCTCTCTGACGGTTTACCTTTTCTGGCTGTCTGCGCGCTGAACGGCCGATATACGAAAAAACTGTCTCCCCGGGTTTAATCGGGGGAGACAGTTTTTTCTGCTGCGTCGATCAGGTGCTTGGCCAGCACCGCGGTGGTGACGGCGCCTACGCCGCCGGGGACGGGGCTGATGCGCTGGACGATTTGCTCCGCCTCGTCAAAGCGGACATCGCCGCAGAGGCGGCCGCGCACCGTGTTGATCCCCACGTCGATCACCGTCTGACCGGGGGACAGGTGTTCTTCACCGATCAGCCCGGCCCTTCCGGCAGCGGCGATGAGGATATCCGCCGCGCGGCATAGCCCGGGAAGATCACGGCTGCGGCTGTGGCAAAGGGTGACGGTGGCGTCCCTGGCCTGGAGCAGCATGGAAAGGGGACGGCCTACCACAAGGCTTCGCCCGATCACAGCGACGTGCTTCCCGGCAAGCTCTATACCATAATGGTCCAGAAGCTCGATACAGGCCTGGGCGGTACAGGGGGGATAGCCGCTGCCTGTGCCGGTGAACACCGCGCCCAGGGCCGCGGGCGTTATCCCATCCACATCCTTTTCCGGCGCAAGGGCGGCGCAGACGGCCTGTTCGTCGATAGAAGAGGGGAGCGGGCGCAGGATCATGCAGCCCTGAATGTCCCGGCGGCGGTTGATCTCCTCCACAAGGGCCAGAAGCTCGTCCTGGGAAGTGCTGTCCGGCAGGGAAAAGCATTCCACCTCCGCGCCGATGCGCTGCAGCACCCGCTGGGCGCTGTGCTGGTAGGCCAGCTGGCTGCCCACTTCTCCAAGACGGATCATGGCCAGTCTGGGCGTTGCGCTGGCGGCTTTCAGCCCTTCCACCCGGGGAAGAAGGCTTTGGAGCATGGCTTCCGCCACGGGAGCGCCGGTGAGAATTTCAGCCATTTTCGCCCTCCTCACGGAGCAGGGACAGCACCTGACGGCTCACCGCCCGGACTCTTGGCAGGCAGTCGTCCAGCAGCCGGGAAGTATGCAGAGCCACGGCGTCTGCTTCAGTGTCTCCTTTCAGGGATTTTGTATTGACAAAAACGTTCATTGCGGCGGCTTCCAGCGCCCCGGCGCAGAGAGCGGCGGCGCAGCCCACATCGGAAAGCATCAGACGGCTGCAATGTTGAAGCAGCGTTTCCAGCAGCGCCGTACATTCGGCCAGGGCCTCCATCATCTCTGCCGGGGCCTGGCAGGCGGCAAGGGTCGCCCCACGCAGAGTCTCCGCCCGGCCCGGCTCATCTTTGGGGATGGCGTAGGCCTTTGAGAGAGGCACGAAGCCCTCCGCGTCCGCGTCAATAAGCCGGAGCAGGGACAGGCGCAGGGCGTCGGCGCGGGCGATAAGGCTGTTGAGTTCCCCGGCTCGGTCCGCGAAAGCGGGCTTTGACGCGGTGAGCCTGCCGGCCATGGCACAGAGAGCGGCAGCCAGCGCCCCGGCCAGGGCGGCAGCCCCGCCGCCGCCGGGAACAGGCGCGGAAGAGGCCAGGGCCTCGCTGAAAGCAGCGCAGCTTTTTTCGGAAAAATTTTCGATCATGTTCATTCTCCCATGTGGTGTTGATATTCCCTATCATAAGCAATATGACCCGGCTTGTCAAATGATTAAGAGGCCCCCTCTTGGAAGCCTCTTGTAGTCTGTATGGTTTTCAGTCCTCGTCCCGGGCGCGGAGACCGGCCACGGAGGAGATGGGCAGGGAGAAGCAGATAGCCCCCGCCTTGGTGCCGGGGCCGGCCTTCTCGCTGATGGCACCCATGATGGCGGCCTTCTCGTCGCTGTGGGCCACGATATAGATCAGGTCCTTTTCCTCCGCCAGGCTGACGCCGAAGAATTTTTCCGCCCGGGCACTGCCCGTGCCCTTGGCGTGGAGAACGGTGCCGCCTCCGGCTCCGGCGGCGCGGGCCGCGTCCATTACAAAATCGGAATAGCCCTCGTTCAGTATGACAACAATCAGCTCGTGCTTAAATTCCATGCTCGGCTTTCCTCCTGTCTTTTGACTGTCGGTGAGATAGGCAAGGGTCTTGCCCCCGGCCACGCTTTTCAGCGGCACGGTGAGCATAAGGCCGTTGCCGGGAATGTCGATAAACAGCTTGCGCTTGGCCGCCTTGAGAAGCTGGGCGGCCTCCTCGCCGCTGGCAACGCCGCTGATCACCACTTTTTCTGTGGCGTCAAGGCCGTATACGGACAGATGCTCGCTGGTGGCGGTGCCCCGGCCCAGCGTGGTAAGGATCATATGCAGGCCCGCCCCGCGATAGAGAGCGGACATGCTCTCACCCCTGTCCCGGTCGGTGATGGCAATGACATAGTACAGCTCCATTCAGCAGGCCTCCCAAAGTTCGATGATCTCGTTGTCCCCAAAATCCGGCAGCGCCGGCTCCGCGCTGACCCGGCGGGATTTCAGGACGTATACAGCGCCCATGACCTGGACGGTGATCAGGGGCATCATGGCCACCAGCGCCACCAGACCGAAGGCGTCGGTCATCACATTGCCGCCGATAGCGTCGCATGCGCCCATGGCAAAGGGCAGCATGAAGGTGGCGGTCAAGGGGCCGGAAGCCACGCCGCCGGAGTCAAAGGCGATGGCGGTGAAGGTGCGCGGGACGAAGAAGCTGAGGGTCAGGGCAATCAGATAGCCCGGCACCAGAAAAACAAGGATGGATATGCCGGTGAGCACCCGCACCATGGCAAGGCCGCCCGCCAGGGACACCGCGATGGACAGACTGAGGCCCATAGCCCGGGCGGAGATGGCCCCGGCGCTCAGTTCCTCCACCTGTTTGTTCAGAATATGTACGGCAGGCTCGGCGTTGATGATAAACCAGCCCATCAGCATGGCCAGAGGCACAAGGAGCCAGATGAGCTTCCCCTCGGTCAGCGCGCCGCCCAATACATAGCCCAGGGGCGAGAAGCCCACATTCACCCCGGTGAGAAACAGCACCAGGCCCACATAGGTGTAGGCAATGCCGATGAGGATGCGCAGAAAGGGCAGCTTCCTAAGCTTCAGGGAGAAAAGCTGAAACAGCAGGAAAAAGGCAAAAATGGGCAGCAGCGCCACGGCCACTTCCTTCAGATATTCCGGGAAGGCGTGGAGATAGTCCGCGCCCAGCGCCACCGTGTTTTCGATCTTTCCCACCACTGTGAGAGCAGCCTCCGCGCTGTCGGACTGATAGATGGCGCCCAGGGCCATCACCGCCAGCACCGGGCCGATGGAACAGAGTGCCACCAGACCGAAGCTGTCCGCCTTGGCGTTCTCGTCGCTGCGGATGGAGGCCACGCCCACGCCCAGCGCCATGATGAAAGGCACGGTCATGGGTCCGGTGGTGACGCCGCCGGAGTCGAAGGCCACGGACAAAATGGCCGGGTCGGAGAGGTAGGCGCCGATAAAAATCAATGCGTAAAATATGATCAGCAGCAGCCGCAGAGAGACGGAAAACAGGATGCGGATCATGCACAGCAGCAAAAACAGCCCCACGCCGATGGAGACCGTGAGGATGAGCACGGTGCTGTCAATATCCGGCACATAGGTGGCCAATACCTGCAGATCCGGCTCCGCCATGGTGATGGCCGCGCCCAGAATGAAGCTCAGAATCAGGATGAGCCAGAGCTTCCGGGATTTGGTCATTTTCGCGCCGATGTGGTTGCCGATGCGGCTCATGGACATGTCGGCCCCCAGGGTGAAGAGGCCCATGCCCAATATGAGCATGGCTGAGCCGATCAAAAAGGACAGCATCAGCCCGGTGTCCATGGGCACCAGCACAAAGCACATGGCCGCCACGATCCCGGTGATGGGCAGCACAGAGGCCGCGGCTTCCCGCAACTTTTCCATGAGGATGTGTTTCGGGTACAAGGTCCTCCTCCTTTAAAAAAGTTTATATTGTTTTTTATTTTACCAGAAAAAACGGCCCGGGAAAAGGACGGCGGTATAAAGACTCTGTTAATTTTTCGTGACCTGTTTACGAAAAAAGGAAAAGGAAGTATAATGCTGAAGATACAGGATACCCGGAAATAAGGGAGAATAATATTATGTCAACCAATAGTACAGGCCGCTTCGCCCCCAGCCCCAGCGGCCGGATGCACCTGGGCAACGCCTTTTCCTGCCTGCTGGCCTGGCTCTCGGCCCGCTCTGCCGGGGGGCGGATCATCCTGCGCCATGAGGACCTGGACCCGGCCCGCTGCCGCAGGGCGTATGCCGATCAGATAGAAGATGACCTGCGCTGGCTGGGCCTGGACTGGGACGAGGGCGGCAGCGAAGGCGGGGAGCGCTTTTATCAGAGCAGCCGCCGGGAAATTTATGAGCAGTATCTGGCGGTTTTGCAGGAGAAAGGCCTGATCTATCCCTGCTTCTGCACCCGGGCGGATCTGCACGCCGCCTCCGCGCCCCACGCCTCCGACGGCACGCCCATCTATTCCGGGGCCTGCCGCGCCCTCAGCCCGGAGCAGCAGAGCGAGCGGGCGAAAAAGAGAGCGCCTGCCCTCCGGGCCCGGGTCCCGGACAGGGAAGTGCGTTTCATCGACGCTCTTCAGGGCCCTTATTCCGTGAATCTGGCCCGGGACTGCGGGGACCCTATCCTCCGCCGCTCCGACGGAGTACACGCCTATCAGCTGGCGGTGGTGGTGGACGATGCCCTGATGGGCGTAAACCAGGTGGTGCGGGGGCGGGATCTGCTGTCCTCCACGCCCTGGCAGCTCTGGCTCCAGGAGGAGCTGGGCTTTTCCCATCCGGATTATGTCCATGTGCCTCTGCTCCTTTCCGGGGACGGCAAGCGCCTGTCCAAGCGGGACGGGGACATGGATCTGAGGGCCATCCGCGCCTCCGGCACATCACCCCAAAGCGTAATCGGGCGTCTGGCCTTTCTGGCCGGCCTGATCGACCGGGAGGAGCCGGTAAGCCCAGCGGAGCTGATCCCTCTCTTTGCCTGGGAGAAGGTGCAGAAAGAGGATGTTATTGTAAAATAAAAACGAGCCTGTGAAAGGCTCGTTTTTCACTGCCTCCTCTGTGTAAGGAGCGGTGGCCCGGAGGGCCGGATGAGGTGTCTTCCCGGGCGGCCACGCAGGGCCGCCCCTACGGCCTTGCATCAGACTGCCGGTGATGTTGTAGGGGAGACCCTTGAGGTCGCCCGCAAAAAGGCTCCCCTTGTCAGGGGAGCTGTCCCTGAAAGCGACTGAGGGGTAGTCAAAGTAAGATGTAGAGGCAAACCCCTCCGCCCCAGCGGGGGCACCTCCCCTGTTAGGGGAGGCTTGAAGAGTGTGCGGCAAAAGCCTTCCCCTCTGAGGGGAAGGTGGCCCGGAGGGCCGGATGGGGTGGCTTCCCGGGCGGCCACATAGGCCCGCCCCTACCGCTTCCCGTAAAAAATACCGATTTGAAGCCCAATGAAATGGGTTCAAATCGGAGAGGAAGAAAGAAGGAGCGGAGTGGAATTTTCCGCGAAAGCGGGAAATGAAACGGCGCGAGTTTTTTCTGACGATGTAGGGGCCGCCCTGTGTGGCGGCCCGCTCTGCAGAACTAAATATCCCTTGTCGTTATGTCTGCACCAGACACTTGACATAGCCCTCTTCCGTCCGGGTAAAGCCCATCTTTTTCAGATAGGCCCGGTGCTTTTCGGAGCACTGGCGGAAAATCAGCTTCCGGTAGCCCTGCGCTGCCAGCTGTTCATAGAGAAAGCGGCCCACGGAGCAGTCCCGGAAGGCCGGGGTGCTGTAATCCAGGGACAGCTCCAGCGTTCCCGTTTCCCGCTCCCGGCCCGTCAGCAGACCGGCGGCCTCGGTGTCACAATAGACGAAAAAGGCAGTGTCCGCTCCGGCACTCTCCAGCCGGAAACCGGGGAAATAGGCGGCGATATCCTGCCGGTAAAAGTCCAGAAAATGCCGGAGAAAGGGGGCGTCCAGCCTGGTTTGCAGCAGGAAAAAGTGCTTGTTGGTCCTTCTGATGCGGACAAGCTGCCAGATGTTCACGCCCACCAGGCAGAAATTCATAATGGCCGTAGGGTAGGAGCGGATGGCCAGCGCGTAGACGGCGAAAATAAACGATCCGATCAGATTGATAATGCGCAGCTTGACCACCGAGGTCATCAAAAGGGAGATCAGCACCAGCAATGAGGCCAGATAGCCGATCAGCTCCCATATGGTTTGGGTGTTCATGGGTTTTCTCCTTCGTTTTGGTGAAGATTCAAAATCAGCTCGGCCCGGAATGTGCCCTCCTGCCGTTCCTGTTTTAAGCTGCCGTCGTATTTTTCCGCCAGATCCTTCAGCACCCGGCTGCCCACGCCCCGGTCCAGTTCCGGGATACGGCGGCTTTTCCCGGCAGGCGTACCGGAGACCGGGTTTTCACAGCGGATGACCAGACAGCCATTGAGCTGGGCGCAGCGGAGATCAACGCAGGCCCCCGCGATGCCGGCACAGGCCTCCAGGGCGTTGTCCAGCAGGTTGCCGAAGGCCCGGACCAGGTCCACATTGCTCACGCTAAGCCCGGCGCGGAGAGAGACCCGGGCACGGATCTCCACGCCATTTGTTTTGGCCCACTCGATCTTGTTGTGAAGAAAGGCGTCAATAATGGGATTTTCGCAGATCCCCAGGGTGGTGTCGTAGGTGCTGGCCTTCAGCTCGGAGAGGTAGGCGGCAGCCTCGCCGCTGCGGCTGTTCTCCAGCAGACTCTGCATGGTGTTCAGGTGGTTTGCGATGTCGTGGCGCATACGGCGGATGCTCTCATACTGGGCGGTCAGGTCGGCATAGTGCTTCTCCTGGGCCTCCACCTGGAGGGCCAGCTGCTCGTTTTCCGCTTTCAGCTGGGCGCGCTGGGCAATGTGGCGGACAGAGAGAAAAATGCCCACATCGGCGATGACGGCGGCCGCGATGGCGATGATGAAGAAAACGACCCGGCTCTGGTCCGCCGTAGTCCGGATCGCGTCCAGCCAACCGAACATCAGGAGGCCCTGACTGACCGGGAACACGGCGAACAAAAGCCAGTCATTTTTCCCCAGACTGAACTTATACCGGTTGAGAAACAAATAGAGGAGAAAAAACAGCAGCGCGCCCACCGCCAGATAGGGCCCGTAAAACAAAATCTGTCCTTTTGTGCTCAGCAGCTCCGGCGTGCCGGCCAGGGCTTCGGGCGGGAAATACAGAGCTACGCCGATGATTTCATTGGTGAATACCAGCAGGCAGATCATTGCGGTGGTGAAAAGCACCCGGGGCCAGGGGTCGGCGTAAAGGATCAGACTTATCGCAAAAAAGGAGAAAAAGCCCAGAAACACGCGCAGCTCCGACATAAAGGTTATGCTCCGGGTTACGATGAGGTAAAAAACAAACCAGATTGCAAGGGTAATGAGCGTTGTCCTCCTGGTGAAGCGGCGGGGATGGGTGTGTCCCAGCACCACAAACCACATGGCGGAATAAAGGAAATCCGTGAGAATCTGTATGGCAGTGAAATGCAAAGGCTTGTCCTCCTTTGGGGGTAATAATATCGTATTATACCGTAAAACCACCCAAAAAGCAAAATTTCCCGCAGGGAAAATCCCTGCGGGAAAAACATTTTTTTCGGACTATACGATGCGCCGGGCGATAAAGCCGCGGTTGTAGTAGTAGCCGGACAGCTCGGAGATGATTACGCCGGTGGTGGACGTGGAGGCATGGACAAACTTGTTGTCGCCGATGTAGATGCCCACATGTCCGATGTAGTTGCTGCCGGAGTAGAAGCAGAGCACGTCGCCGGGCTGGAGGGCGTTGATGTCCACGGCCACGCCGTTGAGCGCCTGGTCGCAGGCGATGCGGTTCAGCGTGTAACCAAACTGCTTGTACACATACTGCACGAAACCGGAGCAGTCAAAGCCGGCGGGGGTGGTGCCGCCCCAGACATAGGGGTAACCCACATACTGCAGGGCGTACTGGGCGATCTGGTTGCCCAGGTCGGAAGTATCTCCGCCGCCGGTCACGGCTATGGTGCCCTCAGCCACATACTGGCTGTAGACATAGCCTGCCTGGCCGTTGATGGTGACGGCGGTCCAGTCACCGGAAACACCGGTGATCTTCAGGGAGGTGCCGTAGTTATACTCGCCCAGAATGGAGGCGGACATGGACGCGGCGGAACGGAAGCGGACGTTGTTGCCCTTGATGTAGCCGTCTTTTTCGGTGCTCGTGCTGGCGCCGCTGTTTTCGCTGCCGGAGCTGCTGCCCGCGTTGGGGTTCGTGGTGGTGACATACTGGCTGTAGACATAGCCGGACTTGCCGTCAATGGTCACTGCGGTCCAGTCGCCGGAAGTGCCGGTGATGGTCAGCTCCTTGCCCTTGTTGTAGGTGTCGATGATGGAATCGCTGGTGGAGGGACCGGTGCGGAAGCGCACATAGTCACCGTTTATGTAGCCCTTTTCCTCCGTCACGGGGGCCGGGGTAGGCGTGGGCTCCGGTGTGGGTGTGGGTTCCGGCGTGGGTGTGGGTTCCGGCGTAGGTGTGGGAGTCTCTGCCGGGTCAGGCGTCGGCGTGGGGGCCGGGGCCACAGTGCCCTTGGACACATAGCTGCTGTAGACATAGCCGTCCTTGCCGTTGATGGTGACGGAAGTCCACTCGCCGCTGGTGCCGTTAATGGTCAGAGAAGTGCCGGTGTTATATTCGCCCAGGATGGACGAAGAGGTGGAGGGACCGGAGCGGAGCCGGACATACATGGCGTTGATGTATCCGGTGTCGCCCTCGCCGATAATGATGATATCGGAATCGGTCTCCTCGGTGACGCTGAGGTAGCTGGAAGAGATGAAACCATCCTGTCCGTTGTAGTTCACCCCGTACCAGCTGGCGTTGGAACGGTCGTTGACGGTGACAGTCGTGCCCTTGGCCAGACAGTCGATCACATTGTAACCGGTGCCCGGGCCGGAACGGAAGTTAACGTCGCTGCCGGTGATGACCGCGTTCTCCGCATAGGCGGTAACTGTGAACATCATGCACAGAACAGCGGCAATGACCAGCGTTCTAAGAACAAACTTGCGCATTTGAAACAGATCCTTTATCTAATTTATCTGGAGGAAAGTGCGCGTTCAAGCCACACAACAGCAACATCTATGGCGGAATAAAGACTGTCCTTCTCGCTCTTCTTCACGATCCTGTCCCTGGATTTGATGGACGGGTCGGTGAGCTGGAGCTGAACGGATACCTTTGTGGCTACGTCAAGATCGCCGACTTTCTTCGTGTCCAAGACCTGCATCATAATGATGTATTTGTCGGCAAAGCTGCCGTAATAGATGATGTTGTCCTTCCGTTGGAGAGGATGACCCTTATACTCCAATGTTTTTG